>ENA-UPXB01002198-UPXB01002198.1-human-gut-metagenome-genome-assembly--contig:-NODE-2198-length-11302-cov-3.703786_pt1 | contig 11302 bp, 8 predicted proteins | sample MGYA00250055_ERZ773386 | MGnify/ENA primary metagenome ERZ773386 (study PRJEB29103, sample SAMN06111974) | human gut metagenome | biome: human gut; feature: ankylosing spondylitis patient; material... | reverse complement strand
ATCTCCGGCTACCACAGATGCTGCCGGATCCCGGGACAATACTCCTGTTGTACTGACAGGCAGTGCAGACGGCGACATCTCCATCTCAATCGGCAGACCACTCACCACGTCGCGTCCGACAACCACCATGGTCTGGGTGTTGCCCGGGATACCGCTTCCGAGGGTCTCCTTCATGCTCTGCGCGGTCTTCTGTCCGATGACAAGATTGTACTTGCGCTTCACATAAGTGATAATGGATTCGTCGATCTTGTTGCCGCCGGAATGTAACAGATCACTTAAGACCAGTCCGCCCAGCGAGATGACGGAAATCTCTGTGGTATCCGCACCGATGTCCACCACCATAATACCGGTCGGCTCGTTGACGTTTAGACCGAGACCGACGGCATCCGCGATCGGCTTCTCACATAACAGCACGCTCTTTGGCTTTAATTTGCTCTTGTAGAACATGTCGAAAAATGCACGCTTCTCCACGTCCGTAATATCTGTTGGAACAGCAACAATGAATTCCGCTCCGCGCAGCTTGCCCTTGGCGTGGGCCTCCAGATAAGTCTGAAGCATTACCTGAAGATTATTAAAATCCGCAATCACGCCTCCCACAACCGGGAATGTCACCTGAATCGTTTCCGGCGCCTTCTCATACATTGCATAAGCGTCATCACCGTAGGCATACATCTCATTCTTATTCACCAGAGCGATGGTGTTCTTCTCGTTCATAATCTTGTTGGACGCCTTACAATAAATCTTCATATTGCAGGTACCAAGGTCAACTCAAGCCAGGTATTCACTTTTTCCTGATATTCAGCCTGCTGCTGCGCCGCCAGCTGCTGGAGCTGCTGCTACTGCTGCTGCAGAAACGCCGAGCAGGATCACCCACAGCATCACCTGTGTGCGGTCTCCCGTGTCCGGACTCTTTGTTGCTTTCTTCAGATAGAATACGGTATCCGCCTGGCCCTTGCTTGAAACGATCGAAATCGTATGCTTGCCTTCTGCCAGACTCTTTGTATACTCGGCCTTCAGCGTAACCTGCGTATTCTCTTTTCCAGCCGTCACATAATTCTTCGCATCAATCTCTTTCTGGTCGATGAGAACCTTTTTGAGATCCTTTGCTTCAAAATCTGCGGTGAAGGAAAGCTCCTTGCCCTGCATACCTGACTGATTGACTCCTTTGGTAATCTTCGGAAGATTCTGCGCAGTCATCGGTTTCTGTTTCAGGCCGGCAATCGCTTTTTCCAGCGCTGCCGCATAACCATCCACCGTCTTCTGCTCCGTGATATTCTTTCCGCGTACAATCGCTGCTTTTGCATCATTGACTGCTTTTACGCTCTCGTCCGTGTATTTCTTCAGATCGTTTGGAATCTTTTTCACTGCGGCATCTACTTTGCTGTAGTCCGCATCTTTATACGTAAGGCCGGCAATCGCTGCCTCGATCTTTTTTGCGTAACCGTCTACGCTCTCCTGCTCTGTGACCGGCCGCTCGGTTACGACGCTGTTCTTTGCATCTTCCAGTGCTTTTACAGACGCATCGGTATACAGACGGAGGTCCGCCGGAATCTTTTTGATGGCTTCCTCTACTTTGGAATAATCTGCTTTCCGAACCTGCAGTCCTGCCAGTGCATTTTCAATTGCTGCTGCCCAGCCGTCTACTTCTGCCTGATCCAGAATGGTTTTTCCACTTTCTACGCTGTTGATCGCTGTCTGAAGCGGCTGAATGCTTTCTTCCGTATAAATACTCAGATCATTCGAAACTTTGGCAAGAGCCGCGTCTACGGCGCTGTAGTCCGCCGGTTTCAGGGTCAGTCCGTCAAGAGCTGCTTTCAGGTTTTCTGCAGACTGATCGACTTCCTCCTGTCTGCTGTCATCCAGATCCCATACAATGGCTTCTTTTGCCGCATTCAGTGCTTTTACACTCTTTTCGGTATAAATGGATAAGTCTTTCGGAATCTTTCCCAGGAGTTCTTCCACTCCCTGATAATCTGCCGGAACTGGTTTGCGTACCAGTGCTGCAATTGCATTCTCCAGTGCTTCCGCATAAGCATCAACTGCCTGCTGCTCTTCTATCGTTTTGGTGCGGTCGATGGATGCGATGACTGCATTCAGTGCTTCCACGCTTTCTTCCGTATAGATAGAAAGATCTCCCGGAACTTTGGCAAGTACTGCATCAACTTCTGTGTAATCTGCGCCAAGAAGCGTCAGTGTGTTTACTGCTGTCTGAATGGCTGCCGCATAACCATTTACGGTTTCCTGTTCAGCTGATGGCAGGTTCTCTTTTACCGCATCTTTTGCTTTCTGAACAGCTGCCGCGCTTTCTTCTGTATACCGGCCCATGTCCTCCGGTATCAGCGCCAGCGCTTCTGTTACTTTGGTGTAATCTGCGGCTTTTACAATCACAGTGAATTCCTGTGTGAAGTCAACGCCGGTTTTCTTTCCGTCTTTGATTGTCGCCAGAAGTTTTACGGTTCCGGCATTCGTTACTTTCAGGTTTGTGCCGTCTAAAACAGCACCTGTCATTCCGGCATCCGTGATTTCCCATGTGATCTGTTTCTGATCTGCATTTTCTGGAACTGCTTTGCCCGTCAGTGCGGTGGTTCCCGGGATTTCTTTCGGTATGCCCTGGATTTCTGTTACAGCTGCGTACTCATAGGTTCTTATCTGGATTTCAATGGCATCTTTTGTTTCCGTTTCTGCGATCTTTGTTACAATCCAGCTTCCGTTCCAGCTGTCTGCCTTTTTAAGCAGATAATCTGCCGGAGCCTTTTTGGCCTTTTCCGTAAGATCCTTCAGATTCCAGGAAGCCGCCGCTGCGATCACAGCCTCTTTTTCTGTTTTTATTCTTTCTTTGTCATCTTTCTTTTCATCCAGATTTGTTTTTTCTGAAAGTATTCGGATTTCTCTGTTCTCTGCATCATTTTTAATCTCCGTATCTTTGCCGAGAACGTCGCCTGCTTTCAGCGAAAGCTCTCCGAACTTCCACGTTTTGGCTTCCTCTTTTGCGAATGCCATGGTTGGGAACATCGTCACGATCAGAAGCATGGACAGTACAAACGAAAGCATTTTTTTCGTTTTCTTCATAACACAAATCCTCCTTTCCTTTTGATTGTTTTGCAGCCGCCAGGGGCCGCAGTTTCTCTTGTTACTTTCATTATACGTGTGTCAGAAAAAGAGTCAACGGGCCGTAAAAATTCGTAAGAATTCTTGTGCATTTCCGCTAAAATACTTTCAACGTTTTTTCACAATACTTCCATGAATTTTTACGGCCCGTCAGATTTTCTTAAGATATTCCTTTATTTGTGATGAAGCACATATTTCACATACGCAATTCTGCGGCTGTCCGGTGCCCAGGAGTTGACGTTGATACTGCCCTGGCCGCCGAAAAGATCCAGCAGTTTTTTCTTATTCTGTCCGTCATAATCCATCATTCCAAGCGATACATACATGTTCGGCAGATGCTCATTCGGTTCCAGCTCACCTTTAGCGAAGGTCAGGTAAATGACGTGTTTTCCATCCGGCGAAACGTGGCCGAACCAGTTGTTGGCATCGGAATCGGTCATCTGGGTGAGACCGCTGCCGTCACGGTTCATCCGCCATACCTGCATCAGACCGCTTCTGGTGCTGTTGAACCAGATGTGCTTTCCGTCCGGTGAATACTCCGGACCGTCGTTGTAGCCTTTGCCGTCCGTCAGGCAGGTTTCCTCGCCGCCGTCTGATGGAATCGTACAGATCTCAATGCGCATGGTCTCCTCCTCCGGCTTTTTGCGGAAGGCACAGTACGCAAGCTCTTTTCCGTCCGGCGACCAGCCGTGCAGATAGCTGAGACCCGGTCCGGTGAGGTCTTTTGGTTCACCGCCTGTCATCGGGAGCACGTAGATGTGGGATTCATACGTTCCATCTGTGAGTTCCGGCGGCATGCAGCTTACCGCCAGCAGCTGGTTGTCCGGTGACGGAACGTGGTCATTGTTGCACTGCACGCAGAAACCGGTATCAACCTGCTCCACATGGTCTTTGTCGATCTCATAGCGGTAGATTTTTCCATCCGCATTATAAAGCAGGGTGTTTCCATCGTTCAGCCAGTTCGGTGCCTCGATGATTCCCGGAAACTCATGCAGCACGGTTTCTTCTCCGGTCTCCACATCCATCGTGCAGAGAATGCTGTCGGTGTTGTCTCTGTCTCCTGTCCATCCGGAGAGCATTTTTCCGGCGCGGCAGGTATCCTCCAGTGTTGCCGCATCCATATCCACAATCTGCAGTGCACCGTTTGCGCGGGCGAACTGGAAGCAGGCTTTCAGATCAACCATGCCTTTTCCAAGCGGCGCTTCCTGGCCGGTGATTTTCATATCTTTATAATGAACGGCTTTGACTCGGTCCGCATGCGCCCAGAGGAACTCTTCCGGGTCGACGCCGCCGCAGTACATCCAGCCGGCATCTACTTCTGCTCCGACTTTTTCACCGCAGGCTTCCAGGAGATATTCGTACGCTGTTTTTCCATTCACGCGGATACAGATATCTTCTTTTTCGTTGTGGATCAGAAGACCTGCTCCGGCTTTTTCCAGTTCTTCTGCCAGTTCGCGGTATCTTGCAGCGGTTTCGTCCAGAACATCTTTTGTCAGGCGTGCCGGGCTCTTTACGACAAACCAGGAAATGTGGTATTTCTGCGCCAGTTCTGTAAGAATGGCAAGTTCTCTTTCATAGTGGTATTCATCCAGGAAAATGTGGACCGTATGAACCTCAATGTGGTATTTTACAAGCAGCGGCATTGCCTGCTCCAGATCCTCCGGGATCCAGAAACCGTAGTCCCTGGCATCAACACGGAATCCGAGACACGGCTCGATCTGGCGGTAGCCTGCCTCATAGATTTTCTTTAAAAATCCTTCGGGATCCTGTTTCCATTCTTTGGATACCCCATACATCTGTACACCAAAATACATATTTATTTCCTCCTTCTCCAGATCCGCTGTTTCCCCATTTTCAGCGAATTTTCTTTTCCTCCATTTTACCACATTTCTTCTATTATAGATATGATTTTTCCTGTCAGTTATAAGAAACACGCTTTGCGTAAAAAAGGCGCCCCGTATGTGTTTTTTCCACATACGGAACGCCTTTTTCCGCCATTTTTTTCAGGGCTTGGTTATTCTTATACAAACTGGTTCGTTTTCTCATCGTACTCATAGTCGATGAGCGCCAGTTTTTCCCGCAGATCGGATTCCTCTGTCTGCATGGCCGCGCAGAATTCTGCGAGCGACGGGTAAAAATCTCTTAACTGCGTATTGACATAGCTCAGCAGCATTACGGGATCTTTCGGCATCATTCGTCTACTACCTCCACACCTGGTTTGATCATTGCTTTCAGGCCGCCGTTTTCCACATCCAGAAGGATCGTATCGCCCTCGCTGACCTGACCGCCAAGGATCAGTTTTGCGGTGCTGGTTTCTACCTCTTTCTGTACGAAACGTTTCAATGGACGGGCGCCGTAAACAGGGTCGTAGCCGCCCTCGATGACAAACTGTTTTGCAGCCGGGCTCAGTTCGACGGTAAGCTCCTGGTCTGCCAGACGTTTGTTCAGTCCTTTCAGCAACAGATCTACGATATGACCAATGTTGTCTTTTGTCAATGGTTTGAACATAATTGTTTCATCCAGACGGTTCAGGAACTCCGGACGGAAGTGTGCACGCAGATCCTGCATGACCAGGTTTCTCGCCTCTTCGGAGATGCTGCCGTCGTCCTGAATGCCGTCCAGCAGATACTGGGATCCGATATTGGAGGTCATGATCAGGATCGTATTTTTAAAGTCTACGGTACGGCCCTGGGAGTCGGTGATACGGCCGTCATCGAGTACCTGCAGCAGAACGTTGAAGACGTCCGGATGCGCTTTCTCGATCTCATCGAACAGAACAACAGAATATGGTTTTCTGCGCACTGCCTCGGTCAGCTGGCCGCCCTCCTCGTAGCCTACATATCCCGGAGGCGCTCCGATCAGACGGGAGACGGAGTATTTCTCCATGTATTCACTCATATCGATTCGAACCATGTTGTTCTCATCATCAAACAGCTTTTCTGCCAACGTTTTCGCAAGCTCTGTTTTACCGACACCGGTAGGTCCAAGGAACAGGAACGAACCGATCGGTTTTGTCGGATCCTTGATTCCGGCTTTGGAACGGATGATTGCATCCGAAACCTTGGTGACTGCCTCATTCTGGCCGATAACTCTCGTGTGAAGTTCATCTTCCAGGCCGAGGATCTTAGTTCTCTCGCCTTCGGTCAGTTTTGCAACCGGGATTCCGGTCCAGCGGGAGACAATTCTGGCAATCTCTTCATCCGTTACACTCTCGTGTACCAGTGAGAGATCTTCATTTTTAACTTTTTTCTCTTCTGCTTCCAGCATCTGCTGTAATTTCGGGAGTTCACCGTACTGCAGTTCAGCGGCGCGGTTCAGATCGTAATCATTCTTTGCTTTCTGGATCTGGCGGTTCATGTCCTCGATCTGCTCACGCAGTTTGGACAGTTTCTCAACGGAACTCTTTTCATTTTCCCACTGTGCCTTTGCAGAATTGAAGGTATCCTTTAACTCAGCCAGCTCTTTCTGCAGTGTTTCCAGACGCTCGCGGCTCAGATTGTCGGTCTCTTTTTTCAGTGCGGCTTCCTCGATCTGCATCTGCAGAATCTTACGGCGCTGCTCATCCAGCTCAGCCGGCATGGAATCCAGTTCTGTCTTGATCAGAGCGCATGCCTCGTCGACCAGGTCGATTGCTTTATCTGGCAGGAAACGGTCGCTGATGTAACGGTTCGAAAGGGTTGCGGCTGCAACGAGGGCACCGTCGGTGATTTTTACGCCGTGGTAAACTTCGTAGCGCTCTTTTAAGCCACGCAGGATGGAAATCGTATCCTCTACGGTCGGCTCATCAACCTGAACCGGCTGGAAACGGCGCTCCAGGGCAGCATCTTTTTCGATGTACTGGCGGTACTCATCCAGCGTTGTGGCACCGATGCAGTGCAGTTCGCCTCGTGCCAGCATAGGTTTCAGCATGTTTCCGGCATCCATCGCGCCGTCGGTCTTTCCGGCGCCGACGATCAGGTGCAGCTCATCGATGAACAGAATGATTTTTCCGTCGCTCTTTCTGACTTCCTCCAGAACGGCTTTCAGACGCTCCTCGAATTCGCCGCGGTATTTTGCACCGGCTACCAAGGCTCCCATATCGAGGGAGAAAATGGTTTTATCTTTCAGGCTCTCCGGTACATCGCCGTTGGCGATTCGCTGGGCCAGGCCTTCTACGACTGCGGTTTTACCAACACCAGGCTCACCGATCAGAACCGGATTGTTTTTTGTCTTACGGGACAGGATACGGACAACGTTCCGAATTTCGGTATCACGGCCGATAACCGGGTCCATTTTCTGGTTTCTGGCTTTTTCTACGATATCCTGGCCATATTTTTCCAGGGTGTCGTATGTTGCCTCCGGGTTGTCGGTGGTAACTCTCTGGTTTCCGCGCACGGTGCTTAATGCCTGCAGGAAACGTTCTCTTGTGATGCCGTACTCCTGAAACAGTTTTTTCATGGACGGGCTTGGGTTTTTCAGCATTGCCAGGAAGAGGTGTTCTACGGAAACATACTCGTCTCCCATGGCTTTCGCCTCATCCTCAGCATTTATCAGTGCTTTATTCAGATACTGACCGATATACGGCTGACCGCCGGATACTTTGACGCGGTCGTTCAGTGCCGTCTCGACACGGTTCAGAAAATGATCTTTGTTGATTTCCATCTTTTCGATCATTTTCAGAATCAGGCTGTCGTCCTGATGCAGGAGGTTATACAACAGATGCTCCTGCTCTATTTCCTGGTTGCCGAAATCGTATGCGGTCTTTTCCAGGTCCTGTACAGCCTGCAGCGATTTTTGTGTGAATTTACTGATATTCATAATCGGCTTCCTCCTTATCTATTTGGGTGCTAACATTCGCTCCGAACAAAAAGAGCGTGGATGTAAAATTTCTTTTCTTTGTTCTATCCGTACTATAACACTAGTTGTTAGCACTGTCAAGAGGTGAGTGCTAATTTTTTTATTTTTTCCCGACGCTCCTTTTCTCCCTCCCCCCTAAAAGATTTTTATTCATCGCCGTACACAGCAATAAAATGAATCAGTGCCTCTGTTTCGGAACTGGCATACTTTTTGGCAGATGCTTCCAGCGGCTGTGATTGATATGCTTCAAACGAATCGCCCTCGTCGCGTCCAGATATGTAGCGATTATCATTTAGTTTCCACTTCCTCATTTCTTCAAAATAAGCAGTATTCGCCATTTCCGAATTCCAGTCCATTCGCTCCAGCAGATAATACTCCATTCCATGATAACATTCTTCGCAAATTCCCGTAAAAAATTCTTCTGCTGTCTGAGATGTTAAATGCTCTGGAGCATACCATATTTCGTTCTCTTCGTTATTATATAATGCAACGCAATTCGATGATCCTGTCTCTTTCACATACAGCGGAATTTCGGGAATTCCAAGTCGTTCTGTTTCAAGCCGTACCATCTTCTGCGCTGCAATTGTTCTTTCTTCCAGTGTTTTTTGCCTCCATTCGCTCTCCTTTAAGCTCAGCAGAAATTCTTTATTTTCCTGAAAAATGTTCTCCTGATTCTGGACGAGATTATAGTCCTTTTTTCGTTCGTAAAGTTCTGCCACTCCGGACGGAGACTCAAGCTTCCAATATATCATCATACAAGTCGGTACCATACTCACGCATACTGAAACAAACAGAAATGCGTTTAAGTCACTTCTTTTTAATCTCCAGAATTTTTTCGGAGAATATTTTCGTTTTTTTCTATGTAAATCTCTTAAAACCGTAACAAGAAATATCCCATCCAGCACTGCAAGAAACAACACAATTTTCAGTGAATATTGGGCAAATAAAAACAGCATCAGTATGCTCGGCGGAAATGTATAGAATAAAACTTCATTTGCAGTTCCATCTGCGCAGTAGCTTCGAATGGGTGAGGCCAGCCACAAAATCAGGCACAGCGCATAGGCAAAAAGCATTGTCCCCGACGAAATATTGTTTACCGCAAAGAAACGCTGCGGGAGCTTTGCCTTGGCCTGCATGGAATCTGTACTGGCGCGGAATCTGTCTACTTTAACGGCTATACTAATATTCCCAACGCAAAGCATATTGATTTCGGCGTCAAGGACATGCTTTCTACCAATCAAAGTCTATCCAACGCAATGTATTTTAATATTCTTTCTTTCATGTCCCACAAATTTTTGACCGATGGCGATACCAACATCTGCTGCGACGAGCTGCACGAGCTTCTGAAGAACTGTATCGCCATCAGTTACCTTCTCAGCTTCATTAAACGGGGACGGAAACGCGGCAGCAACGTGATTCTCGCCTCTCAGAACGTTTCCGATTTCTTTTTGCCTGAAATCGTCGAATACACGAAGCCCTTACTTTCTATTCCTACCCATCGTTTTCTATTCTATCCGGGTAGTTGTGATACGGAAGAATATAAGCGTATTCTCGGCGTTTCGGATTCCGAATACCGGGTAATTCAAAATCCGAACCGCGGCCATTGCCTCTATTCCTGCGGAAATGAACGGTATCACCTGCATGTTATCGCACCGAAATATAAAAAAGCTCTGTTTGGGACAGCGGGTGGCGCGTAATGGCTGTTCCCGTTGTAGTTAAATTTGCCGCAAAACTTGCGGCAGATAAAAAAGGCCGAAAAATTATCGGTGGGATTATTACCGGCGTTTTGATTCTTCTTTTTCTTTGTATCTCCTGTACGGTATCCCTGTTTGGTTCGTCCGCTATGGGAAGCGGCCAGGTGATCGATCAGGAATCAAAACGCATCGTCGTTCAGATTGCGGATAACCTTTCCGACAAAAGCCCTATGTTTAATTATAGGCTGTATAATGCGGTCTGCCTGTTTCTTCTCCCCGAACATGAAACACTGGATAAAGAAGAACTGGCCTTATGTTTTGTAACGGTTAATCCAGACGGCACCTATTCCGCGATTCTGGATTCAGATACCATATACCGCAATATAGAAAAAACCTTCGGCATTACGGTTTTCGCGGAAATGAAATCTGCCATCTCCGATTATATGCGTCTGTCCGCACAAGCTGGATTATATGGCGGGGACGGTTCTAACATTGTCGAGGTTGCCGTATCGCAATTAGGAAATACCGGCGGGGAGATTTATTTAAGCTGGTACGGCTTCAACCGCTGGGAAAATTGGTGCGCCTGCTTTGTTTCCTGGTGCGCTGACCGCTGCGGCTATATCGATGCGGGTATTGTTCCTAAATTTGCCGTCTGCGATGTTGCCTGGTTTCGGGAAAGGGGGCAGTTTCAGGAGCGCGATTATATCCCCCGTCCCGGAGATATCGTCTTTTTCGATTGGGAATCGGACGGTCTGGACGGATTAGAGGATCATGTCGGCATTGTAGAAGCCTGCGATGGGGAAACCGTTTATACTATCGAGGGAAATACCAACGGTGGATTGGGCGAAGTGGCCCGGCATCAATACCCGGTAGGCTATTATGAGATATTCGGATACTGTACGCCCTTGTATCCAACAGAAACAAACATAAAACAGGAGTGATTCACAATGAATGAAAAGATACCTGAAACTTTAATTCTGATTCAAGGAGAGCCGGAATATGAACTGATCGACGCTTGTGAGGATTGCAGCTTTTGGTACAGCCCTGTTGCCAAAAAGAAATACGCCCTATTATCCCATGACGATCACGGCCTCCCCTATTCCCTATCCAGAAATGGAAACTATGTCGGCACCTATGGGAATCAAATAAACGAATTGCTGGCCCCTGATATCCCCCTGGACAGACAGGAAGTATTAAGGAAACTAGGTCAGCGATATCCAGAGGCAGAACAGCAATATAAAAAGTTTCGGCATTGGCACAGGGGCAAAAAACAACCGGAATCCCAAAGATTACAGCACACGTCAAAGGAGTGAAAAGCTTATGGCGAAAACCAGCAAATACAAAGCCATATTGAGTGATTCTGATATTCCCTTGAATGAAAACGGACGAATAACGGTTTATATTTCCAAAGCCGCCCGTATCGAGGCAGAAGCGCTAAAGGATTTAACAGGCGGTAGCCGAAACGATGTAATCGAACACGCGATTCATTTCTATTTCGGATATATCTCAACCGGCATGGAACAATCCTTTCTCTGCGATACTTACGGAACAGAGCTGAAAGCCGCTATTCAGAAATCTGAAGCTCTGATTCGGAAAAACCTATACCGCCTGGCTACCCAGCGTTTACCGTGGGCACGATAACTGGTACACCAGAGGTGCGTCCT
>ENA-UPXB01002197-UPXB01002197.1-human-gut-metagenome-genome-assembly--contig:-NODE-2197-length-11305-cov-3.552013_pt1 | contig 11305 bp, 11 predicted proteins | sample MGYA00250055_ERZ773386 | MGnify/ENA primary metagenome ERZ773386 (study PRJEB29103, sample SAMN06111974) | human gut metagenome | biome: human gut; feature: ankylosing spondylitis patient; material... | reverse complement strand
ATATGCCTTCAAAGGACTGGTTCAACACACCAGAATGGCTGGCTCCTGAAAATCAGACTGCCGAGCATCAGAAGGCTGTTGGCGGCAGACACCGCTGCCATCATCGCATTTCGGATTTCATAGGTCTGCATCGGCTCTTGACAGCGTTCCTCCATGCATTCCAGAAAAATTTCAGTTGCACGGGTACTGGCTTCTTTTCCGGAGCGTTCTCCGCCCATTCCGTCACAAACCAGTGCCAGAACACCATCCGGAAACGTCCGGATTTCGACACAGTCCTGATTTTCCTCTCTCACATAACCAATATGTGTTGCAGTTGCAAAATTCAATGCATTCCCCCCTGTTTCTTCTGTTTACGTTTGTTGAATGGCATCCCGTCGCAGCTGTCCGCAGGCAGCTTCAATATCGCTGCCCAGTGTACGCCGAATCGTGGCAGGGATTCCATATCGTTCTAAGGTCTTTTGAAATTGCAAAACCGTCTTTTTTAAGGTGTGAAAATTCCGCTCCTTGACCGGATTGATGGGAATCAAGTTGACATGAGCATGCAGCCCTTTCAAGCGTTCTGCCAGTGCTGCTGCATCCTGCTCCGCACTGTTGACCTGATCCATCACGGCATACTCAAACGTGACCCGTCTTCCAGTCTTTTCAAAATAGGTCTGACAGGCATCCAGCAGAACATCAATCGGATAAGAACGATTGATGGGCATAATGGCACTTCTTCCGGCATCGTTCGGGCAATGCAGGGAAACAGATAGCGTCAGCCCTAACCGCTGTTCTGCCAGCTCCAGAATCTTCGGCACAACGCCGCAGGTAGAAATGGTAACGTGCCGCAAACTCATGCCATACCCGTTCGGGTCGGAAAGCAGCTGCAAAAACCGCAGTACATTGTCAAAGTTATCCAGTGGTTCGCCGATGCCCATCAGCACCAAACTGGAGATTTTGCAATTCTGTGCTCGTTCCGTTTCGTAAATCTGCAGGAGCATTTCTGCTGGTGTCAAGTTCCGCACGAATCCTGCAATGGCAGATGCACAGAACCGACATCCCATCCGGCAGCCCACCTGTGTTGAAATGCACAGGCTTGTGCCGTGGTGATACTGCATACAGACGGTTTCTACATAGTTGCCGTCTGGCAGTTCATATAAGTATTTTACCGTATCATCGACCGAAGATGCAAGTCTTTTTGCAATTTTTAGCCGATTGATACAAAAATCGGATGCCAATCGTTCTCGAAATGGCAAAGATAACGTAGTCATCTCAGAAAAATCAGTCACCCGTTTCTGGTGCAGCCAGTTAAAAATCTGTTTTGCTCGAAATTTCGGCTCGCTCAATTCCTGTACGGCTGCCTGTAATTCCGGCAAAGTCATAGAAAGTATGTCTTGTTGTTCCATTCCGGTCACCCTTCCTGCACACGCTGTAATTTTGCCAAGAAGAACCCATCGCTGTTACAGTCAGACGGCAGCAGAGTCACCATAGATTCCGCCCATTTTCCGCCCCATTCCGGCAGAACGGGCTGCGGTACAAATTCGCTGTGCTTTGCTAAAAATGCTGCCACCACGTCTGCATTTTCCTCCTGTCGAATCGTACAGGTGGAATACAGCAGCGTTCCGCCCACTTTTACATAACGGGATGCGGTTTCTAAAATTGCCGCCTGAATGGCTGGCAAATCGGCAAAACTTTCCGGATTTTTATACCGTATCTCCGGCTTTCGCCGAATCACGCCTATGCCAGAACAAGGCACATCACACAATACTCGGTCAGCCTGCGGCAATGCCGAATTGTATACGCTTGCATCGCCCTGCTGAGCCGTGATATTCGACAAATGCAGCCGTTCTGCTGCCTTTGTAATCAGCGGAACTCGCTTCGGCTGCAATTCAAATGCTAAAATCTGCCCTGTTCCCTGCATATACTCTGCAATGGTACAGGTTTTTCCGCCCGGAGCAGCACAGACATCCAATACGGTTTCTTCCGGCTTTGCTCCAACTGCCCGACAGCAAATCTGCGAAGCAGCATCCTGCACATGAAACCAGCCCTTTTGAAATGCCGGATGATTCCGGAGATTTCCGCCCTTTAAGAAATAGGCATCCGGCACGAGTGGATGTTTCTGAATCTGATGTTCCTGAAGTGCCTCCAGCAGCTGTTCTTCCGTTGCCAGCAGCGGATTCCGCCGAATGGTCAGCGGAGCTGGCTGCAAAGCGTTTTCCAGAAATGCAATCGTTTCTGTTTCTCCATACTGTTTCAAGAGCAAATCCACCAACCAGAGCGGTGCAGCATATTGAATGGAGATTGCCTGTTTCTTCTGTTTTGGCAGCGGAATCTGCTTTTCATCCCGTAAAAACGACCGCAAAACGGCATTGACAAATCCACTTGCACTTGCCTTCCGGCACTGTTTTGTCAGTTTTACGCTTTCGTCTACTGCTGCACGATCTGGGATGTGATCCAGATAGAGCAGCTGATACAAGCCTATATGCAAAATATTCCGCACAGTCGGGTCTAATTTTGCAACGGACTTTTTGCTATATTTCTTTAAAATCGCATCCAGTGTAATCCGGCGAGTCAGCACGCCGTAAAATAAAACGGTACAGAGATTTTTTTCTTTCTGCTCCATTTCGACCTGATGCAACGCATGATCCAACAGCAGGTTGGAGTAGCTGCCTGCCTGCTCAGTCTGGTCTAATAACTGTACTGCAAATTTTCTTCCCTGCATCAATCTTTTCTCCGATCTACCAAGCCTAACAGCCGTACCAGCTGCAAAATGGAGCTGACCAGAGAAGCAACATACGTCATTGCTGCTGCGGTCAATACCTTTCGAGCACTGCCGATTTCGTCATCATCCAGCATATGATAGGCATCCAAGGTTTTGAGTGCTCGATGGCTGGCATCAAATTCCACAGGCAGTGTTACAAACTGAAACAGCACAATCAAAGAAAACAGCAGAATCCCGCCATACACCAGCGGTCGAGAACTGAGAATCAGCCCCAAGACCAATACAAAATACCATGCATACGAGCCAAACTGCGTAACCGGAATGATGGCTTGCCGAATTTTAATCGGGGTATATCCGACCGCATGTTGTACCGCATGTCCGCATTCATGGGCTGCAACGCCAATGGCTGCAACAGATGTAGAATCATAGACAGAATCAGAAAGCCGGATGACATTGGCTCTCGGGTCGTAGTGGTCCGTCAGGCTTCCGCTGACCCGTTCAATCTGGATGAATTGCAATCCGTTTTCGTTTAAAATCTGACGGGCAGCCTCTGCTGCTGTCATCCCTCGCCGATTGCTGATTTTTTGATACCGCTTGAAAGTTGCATTGACATTCCAAGAGGCAATCGCACAGATCAGAAATCCAATGAGCAATAAACCATATCCCATACGCTTCTGCTCCTTTCCGGTAAAACCATTTTGAAATTATTTTTGTTCTACTTTGCCGAGAACCGTTCCATAGGGAATCGATTTTCCACGCAGGAAATCAGCGGCTTTCATCCGCTTTTTGCCCTCTGGCTGTACTTCCAGCAGCTGCAAGCCCAAGCCATCTCCACATTTTACAATCAGCTTTTCTGCATCAGCAACCGCTCCGCACGGCAATTCTTCCGGCATCGCAGTAGTGACAACGTGAGAAGCATAGACTTTCAGCCGCTTTCCATCCAGTGTCGTAAAGCCAGTAATGCCCCGAATGATATTGTGCAGGGTGTTTGCTGGCTGTTCAAAGTGCAGGGCAGACATTTCCTTTGTAATTCTGCCTGCATAGGAAGATTTTGCATCGTCCTGCGGTTCTGGCTGTAGTGTTCCAGCTGCTAACTTTTCCAGTGTTTCCAGCAACACCGATGCCCCCAGTTCTGCAAGGCGGTCATGCAGAGAAGCAAATGTTTCATCTGCTCCAATCGGCAACGCTGCCTTTACCAGCATATCGCCTGTATCCAAGCCCTCTGCCATCTGCATGGAGGTGACTCCGGTTTCTGTTTCGCCGTTCAATAGACACATCTGCATCGGTGCTGCTCCCCGATAAGCTGGCAGCAGCGAACCGTGAATATTGATACAGCCGTACTTTGGCAAATCCAAGACGGCTTTCGGCAGAATCTGCCCATAGGCAACCACCACAATGACATCTGGGTTTAATTCCTGCAAGGTCTGCATCGCCTGTTCTGCTTCTTCTCCCTTTCGCAGGGAAAGCGGCTGATACACGGGCAGCCCTGCTTCTACCGCAGCGGCTTTCACCGGCGGCGGAATCATCTTGTATCCTCTGCCCTTTGGCTTGTCCGGCTGCGTAAAGACACCAACTACATCATATGCCTGTTGCAGCAGTGCCTGCAAACAAGGAACGGCAAAATCCGGCGTTCCCATAAATACAATTCTCATGAATGCTCATTCCTCTTCTTCGTCTGGTTCTACAAATTCCGTTACAATATCCACGAACAAATGACCGTCTAAGTGGTCATTTTCGTGGCAGGCACACTGTGCCCCCAAGTCTGCGAATGCCATTTCATACCATTCGCCCTTGCGGTTCTGTGCCCGCATCCGGCAGCGTTTCGGGCGGTCAACATAGCCCCAAGTATCCGGACAGGAAAGGCAACCCTCTACAACGTGCTGCTTTCCGCTGGCTTTGAGAATCTGCGGATTGATGGCTTCAATCATCTGCGGCAGACCCAAGTCCATAATAAACAGCCGCTTCGGAATGCCAACCTGCGGTGCTGCCAGACCAACGCCGCCAGCATCTTTCAAGGTTTCCTGCATATCGTCCAGCAGACGGCACAGGGATTCGTCAAATTGTGTTACCGGTTTACACACGGTGCGTAAAACTGGGTCACCCTCTTTTCGGATTCTACGAATTGCCATAAAATCTTGTTCTCCTTCTATCTATTATACGCCAATATCGCCATTCATATCCGCATACAGATAGAGCTTTGCAAATGCTTTCTGTGCGGTGACTGCCTCTAGGACAGCCCGAATCAGCGTGCGATATGGTGATGTATTCTTACATTTTAAAATGACTCGATACCGATATTTTCCTTTCAGCCGTTCATAGTGGCAGGGAACTGCCCCCAGCACCCACAGCGGATAGGAAAATGCCTGCTCTTTCACATAGACTTGAATCTGCCGGACAGCCTCCGCAGCAGCAGCAGCAACGGTTTCTTCTTTTTCACCGACAAATCCCAGTATACACAGGTCACAGAATGGCGGAAACAGCATGGTTTTCCGGATGGCATATTCCTGCTCATAAAAGACCGGATAATTCTGCTGGGCTGCCAGCTGCAAGACATAGTGATTGGGCAAGAACGTCTGCAAAATCGCACGTCCGGCGGTATCACCCCGTCCGCTTCTGCCGACAACCTGCGTAATCAGAGAAAATGTTCGCTCATAACTGCGAAAATCGCCGGCAAACAGTGCTTGGTCAAGAGAGAGCACGCCCACCAGCGTGACATCTGGAAAATCCAGTCCCTTTCCAATCATCTGCGTACCAACCATAATTTCGTATTCCTTGTTGCGGAATGCTGCAAACTTTTCCTCATAGGCATATCGAGAGCCAGTTGTGTCCGCATCCATGCGGAGCACCCTTGCTTTCGGGAACAGCAATTGCAGCTGTTCTTCCATCTGCTGTGTCCCAAAGCCCATTCTTCGGAACTGTTTCCCACCGCAATGCGGACAGGTTTTCGGCATCGGCTGCATATGCCCACAGTAGTGACACATCAGCTGGTCGCTGACTTTGTGATACGTCATCGGTACACTGCAATTGGGACAATAAACCGGCTCATTACAGGAGCAACAGCTAATCATGGTATGATAGCCCCGCCGATTCAGCAGCAGCAACACTTGTTTGCCATGCGAAAGCGTTTCCTGTATCGCATCAATCAGGGCATTGCTGAACGGTGTCCCATTGCCCAGTTGCCGTTCCCGGTTCATGTCTACAACTGTAACTTCTGGAAGTGGCATATTGCGATACCGTTTCTTCAGTTCCAGCAGCGTATAAACGCCCTTTTTGGCATAGTAGTAGCTTTCAATGGATGGTGTTGCAGATGCCAGCAGCAGCGGACAGTGATGGGTCTGGCAGCGTTTCCGAGCGACTGCAACCGCATGATAGCGAGGAGCGTTTTCGGATTTATACGTCCGTTCGCCCTCTTCATCGACAATCAAAATGCCCAGATTCTGCACGGGAGCAAACACCGCACTGCGTGTACCAATTGCAATCTTTGCTGTTCCATTCTGCATTCGCTGATAGGCATCTTGTCGCTGTCGGTCGGTCAGAGCACTATGCATGACAACGACTGCATTTCCGAACAGACTTTGAAACTGCCCGACAATCTGCGGTGTCAGTGCAATTTCCGGCACTAACAAAATCGCTTGTTTGCCCTGCTTGAGCGTTTCTGCAATCAGCTTTTGAAAGACACGGGTCTTTCCGCTGCCAGTTACACCGTGCAGCAGAAAATAAGCAGTTTCTTCCGCCAATACCTTTTGCAATACCTGCTCCATCACGGATTCCTGTTCCTCGGTCAGAACAACTTGTTCCAGCGATTCTGTTACAGGAACATCCTCTGCAATCGGCTCTGCAACACGCATTTCACATATCAGCACGCCGTTTTTCTCTGCCGACTGTACCACTGCTTTGGTAATTCCACAGCGGCGGCAGGCTTCTTTCTCCGGCAGCGTTCCGCACTCCTGCAACAACTTCACTAAGCTTTGCTGCTTGGGTGTCATCTTTCGTTCCGGTAGAGGATCAGCGAGGGATAGCAGTTTCACTTTCGATTCCTGTACCCGAGATTTTGCAGTGGATACCTGTTGCAACAGCCCCTTTTCCAGCAGATTTGCTGCCAAAGGATGATGTAACCGTTTTTGAAAGGCTGCTGATGTTGGAGCAGTGTTCAGAATTTGATAATACCGCTCTTCTTCATCAGAAAGCCGTACATTTGGCTTGGGCTGTACCAAAACCGTTTTCTGAACGATTTGCAATTGCATGCCAGCTGGCAAGATGGTACGAATGGCATCACAATAGGTGCAGAATGTCATCTCTCGCAGCCAGAACACCAAATCCAATTGTTCCGCCTGTAGCACGGGCAATGCATCCAAAACGGCAAGCACTGGCTTTACAGCGGTTTCTGCTGCTGGCGGCTCTTGGCATTCCAACACCATGCCGACCCGTTCCCGGTTGCCTCTTCCAAAGGGCACAAGCACCCGACAGCCCACTGCAACGGGTGTATCTGCCCGATAGGTAAACAATCGGTCAAAGGCATACGTTGTATCCCAGACGGCAACCCCCAGAAAAAAAGCCGATTCTGGAGCTGCATTAGTTGTTATGATTCAGTTCCTCGCTTTCGATGATGCGATACTTTCCGGCTGCCAGTTCATCAACAGCAGTCTGTACCGGCTTTTCTTTCAGTTCCTTCTTCTGGTCATACAGTTCATCGGCAATTTCTCTTGCCCGCTTGGCAATGCCGACAACAACAGAATAGCAGCTTTCGTTCTTGGTCATTAACTGATTTAAGGATGGTCTTAACATACTCATGATTCTAATACCTCTTTCACTTTTTCTTCTTTATTGATTTGATGGATTTGTTCTGCTGCCAGAATCGTCAAGATTTCCTGTGCAGCGGTTTCTACTTGGTCGTTGACAACCAAATATTTGTAGTTTGGTGCATCTTTCAATTCACCGCTTGCAGTTGCAAGCCGTTTTTGAATGACGGCTTCCGCTTCTGTACCCCGACCACGCAGCCGTTTTTCCAATTCGGTCATGCTTGGCGGTGCAATGAAAATCGAAACCGCATCCGGACACTTCTGCATTACCTGCTGAGCACCCTGTACTTCAATTTCCAGAATGACATTTTTGCCCTCGTTCCGCATCGCTTCAACCGCATCCCGTGGCGTTCCGTAATAGTTTCCGCAGAACTCTGCATGTTCCAGCACTTCATCCCGTGCAATCATCTTTTCAAATTGTTCCTTGGAAACAAAATGATACTGCACGCCGTCAACCTCGCCCGGTCTTGGTGCACGGGTCGTCAGGGAAACGGAATAATACAAGTCCTGCTGCTGCATGACTTCTTTCAAAACCGTTCCCTTTCCGCATCCGGACGGGCCAGAAACGACTAACAATAACCCTTTCTGCATGAAATCACCCTTTCTGATTATTCAATATTTTGAACCTGTTCCCGAATCTTTTCGATTTCAGATTTCATCTCTACAACCAACTGTGTAATCGACAAATTTTGTGCTTTCGAGCCAATGGTATTGACTTCTCGGTTCATCTCCTGTACTAAGAAGTCCAGCTTTCTGCCGACTGGTTCTTTTGCCTCCAGCAAATCGGCACACTGCTGCAAATGACTCCGCAGCCGAACGGTTTCTTCATCAATGGCAACCTTTTCGGAGAAAACAGCTGCTTCCGTCACCAAACGCTGGGCATCAATCGACTGGTCTTCCAGCAATGTTTGCAACTTCTGATAGAGCCGATCATAATAATTCTGCTGCATCGTTGGAGCTTCTGCTTCCACGACCGTCAAATGCTGGGTGATGGTCTGCAAGCGAGATAACACATCCTGCCGCAGTTTTTCGCCCTCGGTTTCCCGCATTGCTATAAACCGCTGTAATGCCTGTTCCAAAGCGATTTTGGTATCGCTCCAGATTTCTTCTTCCTGCATCGGCTGTTTCTGTACGGTACAGACATCCGGCAGACGCAACAAGGTGGAAAGTGTCAAGTCGTCCTGTAATTGCAGGGTTTCGTTGGCTGCCTGCAATGCCTGACAATAAGCGTTTGCCAGTTCTACATTCACTGCCACGGTATTGGTTGCCGATTCTGGCAGCTGCATGGTCAGATTGACTTCTACTTTTCCCCGTGCAGCGACCTGCTGAACGGCTTTCTTGATGGGTTCTTCCAAAAAACTGTACGCTCTTGGCAGTCGAACGGTACACTCTAAGAACCGATGATTGACAGAACGAACTTCTGCCAGAATATCGATGCCATCTGCTGTGAACTGTCCTCTTCCAAAGCCAGTCATACTTTTCATGAATTGAATGCCCTCATTTCTGCATAAAATCACAACTGCAATTTTCACTGCTGCTGTCCATTTGCCGAAAAGTGCCCTGTCGTGCAGTCGTTTCGGCTCTCATGTATAATTTACTATTATAGCATTTTCATGAGAAAAAATCAAGGCTATTCCTGAAAATATCCGGAAATCCATTGCTTGCACTTGAGAAGTTGCGATTCTTTGCGATTCTCTCTTTGATTTTTGTTTTCTCTCATTGTGCAGTTTTATTTGCTTCGCAAATGTGGGCTGCTCGCCCACACCTCGCCAGCATTTTTGAAAAACTGCTGCACCGAAAAACTTTTTATTTGTGCTTCGCACCTGCTCAACAGAAAACCGCCTCTCCCGATAAGGGAAAAGCGGTTTCAAATGCTATTCTGTTTGATGCGGTTCGGAATCCGTTCCGACTGTTTCCTGTGCCAATTCTGCCTTTTTCTTTAGCTTTCGATTGGTATCATTTTTCAGAAGTGTATAGACGACGGAAGTCAACGGAATAAACAAAATCATTCCGAACACCCCGAACAAATTCTGCCCCACCAAAACGGCAACCAGAACCCAGAACGAGGACAAGCCGACGGAATTGCCGACCACTTTCGGGTAAATAAAATGTCCTTCAATAAACTGTACCACCAGATAAACCAAAATACAAAGCAATGCTTTCCACGGGTCAATCATCAGGTTCAGCAGTGCTCCGGTACAGCATGCCAAGAATGCCCCCACAAAGGGAATAAACGAACAAACTGCCGTCAAAACGCCAATCAGCCCCGCATAGGAAATGCCGCAGATTGCAAAGGCGATGAACATCAGTGTTCCCAGAATGACCGCTTCCAAACACTGCCCACACAGGAAACTCCGGAAAATCTGACAAATCAAATTTCCTGTATCCCGAATTTTCTGACAAGTAGTATGCTGCAAGTTGGCTTCCAGTAACTTATTGAGCTGTCTGCCGATGGTATGCCGTTCCATCAAGAGATAAATTGCCAGAATAAAGCCAACGACACCATCCACCACAACGCTTGCGGTAGACGCTGCGGCAGAGAAAATGGTTGGTACCCAGTTTCCAACGCCGACAATCAGCTTTTGCAGCAGCTGCCCTTGTTCTGCATTTTTCAGCCATTCTTCCAACATCGCCGTATCAATGCCATACGCTGCCAGCTGATTCAGCCAAATCGGCAAGTTATGCTGCACTTTGTTGTAAATATCCATGATGGATTGAATCAATGCCGGAATCATCAGCATACAAACCGCTGCCAGTACAATACAAACTGAAAGCAATGTCAACACCAGACTAATGGTATTCCAAAACCGTTCCTTGTGGGGACGTTTGGCATGTTTTTGCAGGAAATTCCGGAAGCCATTCATCGGAATATGTAAAAAGAATGCCAGAACACCTGCTACAATGACCGGCTGAATCAATTCAAACAAAAACGAAAATGCATAGGATGATTCTTCAAAATTCGCTAAAATCAAAAAAATGGCTGCAATAAATAAAACGATCCCAAATACTTTTTGTTGCCACTGTTTCACTGCGATTCGCCTCTTTTCGCTGAACTTACTTCATCTTTTTTCGATACTGATACCGCCGAATCTGATTCTGGAAAAACTGCCAGAAATCTTTTCCGATCCTTCAAGTCAGCAGTGGCAGTATAAACCATTGGGTTGGAAGCATCCTGAGCCAAAGAGAATTGCCAGCTTTCCCGACCAGCTGCTCCGCAGAAATTCCAATGCTAAAAACGCCACATCCAGCCACGCCAGCCATTTCATTTTCACCGGCAATACAAAGAACAACATCACCTGAAAATTTGGATACAGCAAGGCAAACGCCAGAAACAGCGAAAAATTCAAATAGGTGTTGCCCACATAGCCCGTAATCAAGCCGGAAAGAATCGTTCCAATTGCTCCGCAAAGATAAAAGACATTGAACCGAAAACTTCCCCATTCCCGTTCCAAGCCAGACCCAATCAGCCAATAAAAATACATGGAAAAGAGAATCCAAATTGGACTAGAATTGATGGGAATAAAGAGAAACGACAAAATTCTCCAAACTTCCCCGTGAAAAATTGCACTGCGGCTAAAATAAAGGTAGCTGGAAAGCGTTGTTCCATACTGGACACTTAAAAAAATATCCGACAGAAATACCACTGCCATTCCGACCAAAATCAAGTTCATCAGGTTGGGAATGGAAAACTTTCTGAATTTTCGTTCTAATTTGTCTAACCAAGTTGATTGCATCATCATGCTCCTTTCAATTTCCCCGAAAACAATGCCCCCAATTTTTCGTTTGTAAAGAAGTATTATACCAT
>ENA-UPXB01002193-UPXB01002193.1-human-gut-metagenome-genome-assembly--contig:-NODE-2193-length-11319-cov-4.570450_pt1 | contig 11319 bp, 10 predicted proteins | sample MGYA00250055_ERZ773386 | MGnify/ENA primary metagenome ERZ773386 (study PRJEB29103, sample SAMN06111974) | human gut metagenome | biome: human gut; feature: ankylosing spondylitis patient; material... | reverse complement strand
AAATACAGTTACAAATGGAGCCTGTCCATTGCAGGTCATCAATGTGATCAGCTGGTACTGAATAGTCTGGATACCGCTCTTGATCTCTTCTCTCAGTCTGCGCTCTGTTACCTTATCAATGATCGCCTCATCCATAGGTTCGCCGCATTCTTTTCTTTCTTCGATCACATTTTTACGGATCTTCTTTCTGCTGATATCTACAAATGGAGCCAGATGAGCCAGTGTAAATGACTGTCCGCCATACTGGTTGCTGGCAACCTGGGCAACGATCTGGGTGGTCACATTACAGGCAGTAAAAAAACTGTGTGGCTTCTCGATCAGTGTCTCACTGATCACAGTACCATTCTGAAGCATGTCCTCCAAATTGATCAGATCACAGTTATGTTCTCTCTGTGCAAAATAATCGGTATCATGGAAATGGATAATTCCCTCTTCATGTGCTCTTACGATCTTCTCCGGAAGAAGTACACGGCGGGAAAGATCCTTACTTACTTCTCCAGCCATGTAATCACGCTGGGTAGAATTGATCACCGGGTTCTTATTGGAATTTTCCTGGTTGACCTCTTCGTTGATATTATCAAGCAGTGATAAAATTCCATTATCTGTTGTATTGGATTTACGTGTCAGTTCCCTCTTATAACGATAGCGCACATATTTCTGTGCTACCTCGTAGCCTCTCATAGCCATGATGCCTGTTTCCACCATGTCCTGAATGTCTTCTACATTTACAGCATGAGTTGACTCCTGAACCTTATTTGCTATATTATCTGCTATCGCTCTGATCTGATAGTCATTCATCTGGTGCAGTCTGTCTACTTCTTCATTCGCCTTATGAACTGCATTAACGATCTTCTGTGAATTAAAATGAACCTCTTCGCCATTCCTTTTAATTACATTCGTCTTTACTTCAACACTCATTACTATCCCTCACTCATGCACAAAATATTGTTGTTTTTCAAACCACACTCACTATATCTAGTGCCATGTATTATAATACTACAAAAATCACCGCTTGAAAAGGGGAACATGTGAAAAAGAAAGAATTCAGACAATGGCATTTTTTTGCCACCATTTTGGTAATTTGTTTATTAGAAACACTTATACGATATGTATGTTTTATTATCGGTCCCTACCGAACCGCTCAGCTATTATCCCACTAACTTCCTGGAATGTAAAGCACTATTTTAAGAAATATTTTAAAAGATTTCGGGCATAAAAAAACAGCTGTAAAATGCTTTCCATACTTTTACAACTGCATTCATTTACTGCGGGTAACAGGACTTGAACCTGCACGTCGTGGACACCAGAACCTAAATCTGGCGCGTCTGCCAATTCCGCCATACCCGCATAATTTAGAAAAAACCGCTCCCTTATAACTAAGAGATCGGTTTTCATTTTAAATGCGGGTGGCCGGACTTGAACCGGCACGGATGATAAGTCCGAGGGATTTTAAGTCCCTTGTGTCTGCCTATTCCACCACACCCGCATATAACAAATGGGGCCTACAGGGCTCGAACCTGTGACCCTCTGCTTGTAAGGCAGATGCTCTCCCAGCTGAGCTAAGACCCCACATTCAGAACAATTCGTTTGATTTCTCTCGCAAACTGCTTTGCTATTATAATATTAAAATGTGCTACCTGTCAAGCACTTTTTTGACTTTTTTCAAAAGTTTTTTCAAACTTTTTCTCAACCATTAAATCTGAGATGAGCTTTTCAGACTGCTACAGGCATTCACTACAAGAAAAACCTACTCAAACCTATCAAATGTATGATTTCGTAGGTCATTTAACCTGCATGGGCACTGTTATTCCAGCCCGATGACCTACTCAATCGCTAATATAGCTCTTTTGAGTAGGTTTTTTGCCCACCTTTATTTTATAATACCGCATCATTTGCAGTAAAAAGACCTACTAAAATCACTCTTTTTTATTAATTAGTGGGCTTTTCATCTGCTTGCAATCAAAAACTTCATTATAAAAACCTACTCAAGTTACAATTAATACCACTTTCGTAGGTCTTCCCCACAGAGACTGACAATCACATCAGATTGACAGCCACATTGGCCTGCCGATCACATCAACCCAACAGCCTCATCAGCCTGCCAGCCGCATCAGCCCGACAACCTCATCAGCCTGCTGCCTTCGCCAACCTGACGCCCTGCTCATGCCATGTAATTTACAAATCCAGAATATATCCGGTCCAGAACAGATATCTAGAACAAATACCTCGTCCACAACAGGAAATTCTTAATCAGCTTCATTCTGCGTTCTCTCTTAGGAGTAAGCTCCACAGGCTGCACATTATATGGATTATCGTATGTGCCATCAGCATTAGCCTTTCTTGCACTATGCTCATACTTCTGCATGGCACCGCCAAGCTGTTCATTAATCTCCTTGCTGTCAATAACAAGCATAAGCTCTGTATCAAGATAAGCACTTCTCATATCAATATTAAAAGAACCTACCACAGATATATCATCATCTATAAGAACCGACTTTCCGTGGTATGAATATCCGCCTTCATATTCCCACACTTCAAGCCCTGTGCCAAGCACCTTATCCTTATGTGCATAATAATCTGCTGAACCAAATGGATTGCCATTATTGCCCACAGAATTAGTCATTAAAGAAACATTTCCAACTGAGTCACATACTTTCTTTAATCCATCATACATGTACTGGTTGCAGATGATATATGGCGTATGTATCTTAACCTTCGAATCTGCCTGCTCCATAAGTCTTGTAAGCTGATACCACACTACCGGTTTTTTCGCGCCACATTCTATCGGATTGCTAAGAAGTGCTATATTGCTGACTTCAACTGTTTCATCTGTATAATCAGTGTCAGTCAGGTAATCTTTGTTATCTGCATAATAAATGTTGTAATTATCAAGCAGTTCTTTCCTTGCCGCCTTGACCTTTTTATTACCTGCACATTTGTTATTCTTTAAAAATGCCTTGCTCTCCTTATAGTTCCAGACGCTCTCATAATAAGCAAACACATCATTCACAGAACTGGTTTCATCAGGACTTTCGCAGTACACAAGCACATCCCTGTCGTAATTCTTATGTCCCGGATATGCTCCCAGAAAATAGTTAAATGTATTTCTTCCACCAAGTATATAATTAGTCCTGTCGGCTATGACATATTTGTCATGAAGCCTTCCCATTGACTGCCATGGCTTGAATGGATTAACTTTGTTATATATCTTCACATTGACATTGTCAGATGACGCAAGTGCCTTAAAATCAGGATTGCCTTTCATCTTAGTAAACCCAGATACACCATCAACTATTACATTAACCGATACTCCCCTGTCTGCAGCGTCTATAAGTGCGCCAAGCATAAGTTTTCCGCTGTCATCTGATCTGAAGTCAAATGTAGAGAGAATAATCTCTTCCTTCGCATTGCTTATCATCCTTATACGCTCTTTAAGTGCCTCGTCATTATCCTCAATAATGCGCGCCCGCTCGGCACTTGTTCTCTCTTTCCATATGCCCTGCTCATCAAGCTGTTTAATCTCATCAGCAGTAAGCTCTGGCTGTTTGTGGTAACTTATCAGGGCGCATGCTACGATTGCGGCAATAAGCACCACAAGCAGTATCAATGTCACAAAAATTATTCTCTTCATAAGTTTTCTCCTATTGTAAGACTTCACGACAATACTCCTTAAATATCCATCTCCTCTCTCATCGCTGCCCGCGCAAAAGAGGCGTGCTATATATACATAATTATATATACAGCACGCCTCTTATGACATTAAATATTTATGAAGAATTATAAATTATCTGATATAGTTAGTCTTAATCTTATTCTCGCCCTGTGGAAACTCAATTCCAGCCTTCTTTGCTGCGTCTATTGACTTAACAAGCCATGCAAAATTCTGACCTAAAAGTCTCATTGTCTGCATACCTTCTTCGTCCTTAACAACCTCATCAGGTGTATTGCCATGTACAATATTCCAGTAGTTAGATGATACAACCGGCATCTGGTTAATCTGGAAATACTTATTCAACACATCAACTGTTGATGTTGTTCCGCCACGGCGGGCAGATGCGATTGAAGAACCACATTTGTAACGAAGCTCATTGCCATATGCACCAAATAATCTGTCGAGGAACATCATTATCTCTCCTGTTGGAGAAGCATAGTAAACAGGTGAACCAACTATAAGTCCGTCTGCATCAGTTATCTTAGCGCCAACTTCCTTGACAACTGCGTCAAGCTCGCCCTTTACAACTCTGCTTCCAACTGCAACTATCTCAGTCTCAATTCCCTGTGCCTCTAATTCCTTAGCAACAACAGAAAGCGCTGTATATGTACAGCCCGCATCTCTTCTGCTGCCATTAACTAATACAACCTTCATGTTATAACACCTCCAAATTATTAATTAAACATTAATCTCTGCCTTCATGCCAAGCTCTTCCTTATTAGAATCAAGAATAGGCTTGATAACATTAGCAAGATACTCGTCAACCTGTTCCTTAGAACGGCCAACATACTTCATAGGATCAAGCTTTGACTGTAACTCTTCAAGAGTAACACCGAACATTGGCTCTGCTGCAATAAGTTCAAGAAGGTTATTATCAAGACCTTCCTGCTTAACTCTCTTTCCTGCTATCATAGAAAGCTCTCTGATTTTCTCATGAAGCTCCTGTCTGTCTCCGCCTGCCTTAACAGCATCCATCATAATGTTCTCTGTTGCCATGAATGGAAGCTCTGCCATCATATGCTTGATAATAACCTTGTCATATACAACAAGTCCGTCAACAACATTCAAGTAGAGGTCAAGGATTCCGTCAACAGCGAGAAATCCCTCTGGAACTGACATTCTCTTATTAGCTGAATCATCAAGTGTTCTCTCAAACCACTGTGTAGATGAAACAATAGCTGGGTTAAGTGCGTCACTGATAACGAAATCAGCAAGTGACGCCATACGTTCGCTTCTCATAGGATTACGCTTGTAAGCCATAGCTGATGAACCAATCTGTGATTTTTCAAATGGTTCTTCAACTTCCTTAAGGTGCTGTAATAATCTGATATCATTAGAGAACTTATGTGCGCTCGCAGCAATTCCTGCAAGTACATTAAGCACTCTTGTATCAACTTTTCTTGAATATGTCTGTCCTGAAACTGGAACACATGCGTCAAATCCCATCTTTTCTGCAATCTTTCCGTCAATCTGGCGTATCTTATCCTGATCTCCATTGAAAAGTTCAAGGAAAGAAGCCTGTGTACCTGTTGTACCCTTACAGCCTAAAAGCTTCATTGTAGAAAGTACATAGTCAAGATCTTCTAGGTCCATAACTAATTCATTGAGCCATAATGTAGCTCTCTTACCAACTGTAGTTGGCTGTGCTGGCTGAAAATGTGTGAAAGCCAGTGTAGGCTGTGCCTTATATTTATCTGCGAACTTAGAAAGCTCGTCAATAACATTAACAAGCTTCTTACGAACAAGCTTTAAGCCTTCTGTCATAATGATAATATCAGTATTATCACCAACATAGCATGAAGTTGCTCCAAGATGTATGATACCTTTAGCCTTAGGGCACTGAAGTCCGTAAGCATATACATGTGACATAACATCATGTCTTACTTCTTTCTCTCGTCTCTTGGCATCCTCATAGTTAATATCATCCTTGTGAGCCTTCAGCTCATCAATCTGCTCCTGTGTAATAGGAAGTCCAAGTTCATGCTCTGTCTCTGCTAATGCAATCCAGAGTCTTCTCCATGTCTTAAACTTCATGTCAGGAGAGAAAATGTACTGCATTTCCTTGCTTGCGTATCTTTCTGCAAGTGGTGTCTGATATCTGTCGTTCATCTCGTATCCGCCTTTCATATATCAATTCTAAGTATGCCATCATCCAGACCGCATACAAGTTAAGTATATCATAGCAGGCTTGTGTTTGCAATTCTACCACACTTTTCCATCTGCTGAATTTCCGTCTGCTGATTATTCACTTAATTTAAATATGTTTACCGAATTACCATTTTCAATTGTTTCTAGTTTGTAGTAGTCTGTATGACTTGTCCCATCTTTATAAGATATCTCTGCCTCAACTAAAACAGAATTCAGCACTTCATTTTTTGCCTGTCTTTCAGATTCTGGCGACTGCTTGTTCATATACCATGAATCATTTGTTGATTTCAGTTCAAGACAAAGAATCATTTTCAGTTGTTCCTGTTCACCTGCTGTTATGTCAGCCTTATCCATCTTCAGCTTCTTTTTATTCTGGTATTCATTTGACAAATCATCTTCTATTCCCAGCCGCACCCTGGCATTGTATGTTTTGTATACAATTTTTTCTACATCATCATCATTATAAAGTACAGGCCATTTAAAACTGCTGATAATTATATATGATGTATCTTTATCTCTAACATCTGTCTCACTCTGCTTTCCATTTATGGAGCAGACTGCAGCCTGTTCCATATCGGCACAGTCGTGTTCCATTAACGGATATATAATCGTCTGCTTTGCTCCTGTTTCTTCTCTGTATTTCACGCCATCTTCTTCATAGTCTTTTACATTAGCCGCATTGTACTCTGATGTAACAACTGATGTATTTTCTCTATTCTTACCACATGCCACTGCCGTTAAGCTGCAGCACACCAGCAGGCCTGCAATTATCATTTTATTAAAATGCATACATATCCCCCTCTTTCATATAATAATAAACAGCACTATTGTATTAAGCACTATCAGCAGCGGAACCTCCCTGTTAGAATTCTTTTTAAATATATATCTTGATACAGCCATAGTTTCTATCGATACCAGTAAAGAATATAAGATATATACCCCAAGCTGCATAATCATATACTGTTTTATCGTTATGTATCTCAGCATTTTCCCAACTTTCATAAAAGACAGACTTATAAGCGGTGCATCTATATATGGCATTCCATATGTATGAGACATAACTGACATTTCTGTTATATTCACAATTACAGCTATAATTGCTGCTATTATACATACCGCACCTGATTTGACTGCCTTTCCCCATATTCTTCCCCTTGCTGATGAGCCAAGCAGCATGTTCATTCCGCTTTTATACTCTAAAGCATTTTCAGATTCAGCAATAAGCACTATTCCAAAGCCAAGTATTATGTATATAATAAGCTTTCTTATCTTCGCATTATCTCCTAATATCTGATTGTATCCTCTCTGTGACATAACGTATGCTTCTATTCCGTACTGTGCATTTACTTCTTCCACATAATTAATCTGTTCCATATATTCGTTCATGCTGTCAAGAAGTCTTGTTGAGTCCATATAATTATATACATATTTACTTACAGTATTTTCATCTATCTCACCTTTTTCAAATTGTTCCTGCGCTTCTTCAAGTTTTTCCGCAGCTTCTTTAACTTCTGCTTTCCTTAATTCTATAATTTCTGTAAATCCGCTGTAATCTTTTCCTCCATATTCCTGATAATATTCATCTTTTTTCTTTTCATCATCTGAATAAATTACTTTCTGGCTGATATATAAATATTGTGATAAACACTACCACTGCAATTACGAGCCAGCCTTTTCCTGTTATCAGCAGCTTATATATTTCCTTACACAAATGTGGAAGCTGTCCCAGAAGTTTCTGTATGCCATGTCTGATTTTTTCAATAATCTTATCTATTACACCTGTCTTTTTACCCGGTCTGATATACTTCCCCATTATTATAAGAATGCTCATCATAAGCACTGATATTACCAGACATACAACACACAGCATAGCTGCCATGCCTGCTGATATATTACCATATACTATATTCTCATAATCTTTAAGCATGGCATTGACATCCATTATATTTATTATATTAATCTTTCTGAATATTCTGAATCTGCTCTGCAAAGATATATTCTGATATGCATAAGCCTCTATTCCGGCAATAATCCCCACTATAACCACAGAACTTATTCTTTTTCTGCACAGTGCAAATATCACAGATACAATAAGCGATAATGTAATAATTATCATTGAATTAATAAAATATCTTATAAACAGATAAGTAATCACACTGACCGGGAGTGTATAACTGCTATATCCTGTAAGACACTGAACCGGCTCTGTTAATATTTTATTTCCTCCATATATGCACAGCATTCCACCCGCTGCACATATATTCATAATAAACATTTGTACAGCAATTATAATAAACATCGCAGCCACTGAACATGCCGAAAACCGCATGCGTCCATTCTTTGCCGTATATGTAAGCTGCCACATCCCATTATCTCTGTACTCGTATATGTTATAGATAACATATATCATCAACGCTAACATGACATATATAGATATATCATGCTGAAGATATTGCTCTATTGCCCTGCTGCTGACTTTCGTAACATTAACATCCTTAATTCTTGAATAATCTCTTTCTGTTTTATCTATATTAGCCACCGAGTCCGTTGTTCCAAACACGCTGAACTTTTTCATATTCTGTGCATTAGAAATAACCGCATTTACATTGTCACGATATCCCTCTATATATTCCGTTCTGATATCATATTCTTTTGCAAGTCTTTTATATATCCTTCTTTCATCTGAAGACAGGCTGTCCAGATGCTGTTTTCTTTCATCATCTGTATGTCCTGCCTCCAGCCAGTGATACTCTCTTACTTTCACATTATAATTATCTATTCCGCAATCTGAGAAGTCTCTTGCAACAACAGCCGCAACACATATAAATGCCGCGGCTATCATAATCATAATTGTTTTTTTATTAAGCAGCCTCCCCAGTTCCTTCATCTACCTAAACTCCTTAATATCCCCATTAGCAATGTCACTTTTATCAATATATATTATTGCGTCTTTTTTTAATGAAAACATAAACATTCTGGTCTTGTCACCATGCATTATCGCAAATATTTTCTCATCATCATCAAGTACTCTCCTGGCAATCAGCTCCCCATCCTTACTCAATTGATATATCGTATAATTAAGAGTCTGGCTCTGCTTATTAAAGTATTTTGCCGCATCTTTATATATTGTATCATCTAACCATATATATTCACCATCATATGTAAGAGTAAAACACTGACTTCCTTCAGGGTCTTCAAATATCTTTACGCTCTCACAACTATCTGTATTATACATATATATTCCTGTATCATCAAGCCTGCTGTAATATAGATTATGCATCTTAGAATCTATACAATATCCATATATGTTATCCGTAATTACACATTTAACATCATTGTCCTGAATCTGATATAATCCGTCACTTGATATCGAATACAAATCATTATCATCCTTTGATACATTCATCTTTATAAAATAAGTATTTCCACCATATGTGTTCAATGATTTTATTCCCAGCCCATACGATGTTTCGCTGTATATCCTTTTTGATTCCTTCGTCTGGATATTAAAAGCATATATCTCTACTTTTATATCCCCATTAATTCCTTCCTCATTCTCCTTGCTGATATATGCTGTATCCCCATTAAAACTTACATTTATTGTATCTGAACTGCCTGAATTGCATACATTTCCTAATACAATCCGTTCTGAACCATCAGCACTGATCTGCTCTAAATCCCCATTCATCCTAATCATATATATGAAAGAATTGTAGTAATATATTTTGGGCTTATATTCTGACATATCCAGATATGCCATACATTCCTTAGAATTATGTTCGCACTGTGGTTTGTTGCATAGAACTATGCTTTTCTGTTCCTCATTATCATAATATTTTAACAGATTAACCCCTGCCATTTCCTGCTCTGACATGTAATAATATCCCGTTGGACATTTTGTTACTTCATGCATTCCATTAGTAAAATACGACTGCGTCTGCTCCAAATCATTTTCCCCAGATATGTCTCCTTTAAATTCCGGTTTATTATGCTGCCCACAGGCAGCTAATAAAACAGTAGTTAATACCATCCCTATAAATAAATTAATTTTTCTCATATTCCCCACTAACTCAGGTATAGATTGTATATTCCAACAATCTATACCTGACAATTTTAATATGTAGCCATAAGTCCTGCTTTTACCACGTCATCATCATTACTATTTGCGCCAAATGTTGCCTTTATTTTTTCAAAATATGTATATTCTGACGAAACATATGCATAAACACTATATGACTGTGATGCTGAATTTCCCAAATTCATTGGTTCTGGTTCTCTTCCTATGAGATGTTTATATGCTGTTCCTGTCACATACAGGTCTGAGCATGTGTTAACAGACGCTCCTGCCGATGCCCTATGGTCAGTAGCTGTTACACTATATTCCATTGTAAGCCCTCCTGATGTAATACTATCTCTTTCTGTTCCTGCTGATACTACCATACAACTTCCAGCTATCAACACAGTAGTTATCATAGGTATTACTATTCTTTTTATTTTTTTAATCATAAAGCAATCTCCTTTTCACATTCAATTAAACTTTTAATACAAATGCTATTTCAACTAATATTTCATCATATTCTTGCTTGATAAATTACACATGGCACCTGCATTACAGCCGTAATTATTATTCCTAAAAACATACAAATAGTAACAATTTCTTTTCCAACTATATCTGCTATTATTGCAACCACAACATAGATTGCTAATTGCCGCATGACTATCTTTCTATATGTATGTTTTTCATTTTCTTCTATGATTCTGTTATCTGACTGAATCGGAGAAAATATGCATAATCCCACAACCGAAATAGCAGTTACCATGTATAACAATAGGCCACTATTAATCTTAGTCGAAATCCATAAAAACACTGTAACTAATATTGATGAACCCACAAAACATGTACATGCATGCTTGGCATGGAATCCCCCACTGAATTTTCTCAAGAATAAAAAAGGTATAACCATCAGCACTCCATTAATTGGAATACCCATAATGCAGCCTATTGCTATAGAAATAAATGCTGGCGATAAAAGCAAAACTATACTATAAAGTGCATACTCATATAATTCACGCTCATCATCTTTAATAGCTTTGCTTTTTATCAGCCAATTAATAATTAACTTTCTACCTGACGCCATTACTTTGTCTTCTTAAATCTTTCTAATTCTTTAGGCGCTTTAGGTTCATATGCAAATACACATGATGCAGAATTAGCTTCCAGTTTTAAAACCGTATCCAATACCTTTACTATCTTTTCTGCCTTGTTCTTTTTCAAAATATACCTCCTATGTTTCAAACTAATAAAACGACGCTTTATATAAGCCTTTAATACCACATCTATTTTATTAATTCAATATCAATTGCGTGAAATGACACTTTTCATGTTTAAAATAACATTTATTTTAATATTCTCATCAGTTATAATAACAATAGCTTAATTTTATGGAGATTGGATAATG
>ENA-UPXB01002189-UPXB01002189.1-human-gut-metagenome-genome-assembly--contig:-NODE-2189-length-11341-cov-2.847479_pt1 | contig 11341 bp, 5 predicted proteins | sample MGYA00250055_ERZ773386 | MGnify/ENA primary metagenome ERZ773386 (study PRJEB29103, sample SAMN06111974) | human gut metagenome | biome: human gut; feature: ankylosing spondylitis patient; material... | reverse complement strand
GATCATTCCCTGATTGAACAATTTGTGGAATGGTTCGTCAAAGTCGATCACTCCGATGTCACATAAGAATTTTGTGTAGAATCTTGAATATAACAGATGCAATACAGCATGTTCTACTCCACCGATATACATATCTACTGGTAAGTATTTGTCTGCTTTCTCTCTGGATACTAATTCTTCATTATTCTTGTTATCGATGTATCTTAAGAAATACCATGAAGATCCTGCCCACTGAGGCATTGTGTTTGTCTCACGTTTCGCATCCTTACCACATACAGGACACTTACAGTTTACCCAGTCTTCGATGTCTGCTAATGGAGATTCTCCTGTTCCTGTTGGTTCGTATTTCTCAACTTCTGGTAATGTCAATGGTAATTCTTCTTCTGGTACTGGAACTGCTCCACAGTCTGGGCAATGAACGATAGGAATTGGTTCACCCCAATAACGTTGTCTTGAGAATAACCAATCTCTTAATTTATAAGATACTTTCTTTTGTCCACAATGATGTTCTTGTAACCAATCTACCATTTTATCAATAGCTTCTTGTTTTCCAAGACCATTTAGCCATTCAGAGTTAATATGAACACCATCTTCTGTATAAGCTTCTTCTTCGATATTTCCACCTTCTAATACTGGAATGATTTCAATACCGAATTTTTTAGCAAATTCATAGTCACGATCATCATGTGCTGGAACAGCCATGATAGCTCCTGTACCATAACTTGCAAGTACATAATCAGAAATCCAAATTGGGATTTTTTTACCATTTACTGGATTGATTGCATAAGCTCCAGTAAAGACACCTGTTTTATCTTTATTAAGTGTTCTGGTAGCACTTTGAGTAGGCTGATCACCTTTCACTTCAAAATCCCAGGCTTCTACCAAATTCGGATTATCGGCACTTACACCTTCTTCATTACCCATATAAGAAGCATATACCTGATTTTCTGTCCGGTTTGTTTTCCAGATACGGATCTTCTTTATGTAACCGGAGAACCATTCGTTACGATTTCCATTATTGTCTTTCATGCAGAATCCGGTCATATGAATCTTCTTAGAAATAGAGTTATCGTTGATATACGTTCTCCAAGATTCGCCCACACGAATGATTTCACCTTGTCTCGTACCGTCAATCATGGAATAACACTTCACATCTGTCGGAGTATCAAATCCCGGCAGTCCCTTATCCCTGAAGAGGAATGCATAATGCGTCCAACGATCTTTGGTCCAGTTGTCCGACTTTTTCCATCCCGGTTCCCATTCTTGTGGATTTGTATGATTATTATCTTGCCAGTGAGCAACCATTGTTCTCAACAATCCCTTTGTACGATCCTGGGCACGCCATCCGCTCCAATAAGGATCGTTTGTCATGGTAGAAAGGAAAGTACAGTTGTCCTCTCCCTGTTTATTGCAATATTCTTTGATATTCACCCAAAGTTCAATCGTAAATGCCTGATTGTCATCCTCTCCAAACTTCACATAATCCTCGCTATAACCAAAGTCTATATAGGAACCGGCATTTCCATCTACAAACAGATTCCAGGTAATCTGACTGTTATCCGGCCATGCAGAATCTTCTACCTCTTCTACTTTCTTATCGGCAGCAGCAATAGCCTCATCATAAATCTCCTGCGTCATATCTGTGATGGAACCGGATTTGATTCTTTCAGCCAGACTTTCCAAGTCTTTAGCTGCACTCTCCAAAACCGACTTATTTTCTACCGGATATTGTCCCTGATGATTTCCCAACTTCGTTTCATCATTAACGATTGCAAGTATTTCATCCGCCTTAGCCAGTAAATTATTGATATATTGCTGTGCTTCCGGAGACAGATTATAATATTTTGAATTTTTAAACTCGTCAATCGCTTGATTTACCTTTGCTACAGCAGCTTCCAAAGTTGTTTCATCCAGTTCTTCGCCAGCTTCTACCCGTGTTATCAGTGCATCCAACTCGGTAATAGCGGCATTTAATATATCCTTTCCGGTTTCAGGATATGTCCCGGGAGCAGTTCCGTAGGTTGAATTTTTCAATAAATAGTTCAATGACGCACGATTTTCCTGCAAGATACTCAACTGTGTATCTGTTATATACTCGTCTTCAATATCGTCACAAGCGGTAAATATCCCTGCCAGACTAGAAATCAGGAGGAAAGAGAGGAGCATTGCTCCCTCTCTCCATTTATTAGTTAAACATTTCATGTTTTTCATCGTTTTTACATTATTATTCAACAATACGTTGCCACTCGTAAGTACCGATAATCTTAGCAGTATGACGGCCTGTCAGGTCTATTACTTCATTACCTGAACCGGAAGGTTTGGTCATGAAATCCCATGCTGCCGCCAAATCTGCTTCTTTACCCGTCACTTCAGCCGTTCCATTATAAGAATTCTGAATATATTCGTCATCCTTTGCGCTTTTCCAGATACGGATTTTCTTCATATAACCGGCAAAGCCTTCTTCAAACAGATTATCACTAGTACGCATATAACGTCCGAAAGCGGTCATCGGGGCATTATAGTTGGCATAGTTGCTCGAATTATAGAATCTGCTACCCACGCTTCCCTCGGTTGTTTTCACTTCTCCGTTCACATACAACTTCGCACGAAGCTCCGGACTGCCCGGCAAGCCTTTATCACTGTACACAAACAAGAAATGTTGCCATTCTCCATCTTCCGGTGCCTTTAGTGACGGTTCACAGATATTTCCTCCTGTTTCGCCCCAAGTTGCACGATAAATACCACCGTCCGCATTACGCCAGTACATCATCCAGCCGTTACGCCATCCGTCACCGCCCATGTAAGTTGACAGGAACACATTCTGGTCTTTTCCACCACCTTTGGTTACTTTCACCCAAAACTCAACAGTAAAGGCTTGGTTTCCTTCGGTTCCGAAATTGACATATTCTTCGCTACGTCCGAAATCGATATAAGAACCACCATCACCACGTCCGTCCACAAACAGTTCAGCCGGTGTTGTTTCAGCATCTTCTGTACGGATCGTACTCTTGAACTGTTCTATAGACGCCTTGGCTTCTGCCACATAGCGTTGTTTCTCACTTTCCGACGGAGAGGGTTGCTGATATTTGATTAAAAGTACCGCACGATTGGCATCATCTATCGCATCTGTCAGAATTGCCCGGCTTTCGGTGGGGTACTGTCCTTTCTTATCTCCGTAGTCTGAATTTTGCTGCAAATCGGTCATTTCAGCAATCAATGCATCCAGTTGGTCGATATAGGTATCTTCTATTTCAGGAGCCGCAGTATACTCGTCATGCGTTTCTTCAGAACAAGCCGCCAATTGAAGTGTCAGTACCATGCATAACACATAATACCACATTTTCCAATTTGAATATTTCGTATTCATTATTCTTCTTTTTTATGGGTTACAATTATTTATCTGCCGGAAACAACAACATCAATGCCGGTATTCCGGATGCACTATAGCTATCAATAGTAGCGCCTTCTATCTGTGCCTTATGATATTCGCCACCACACAAATTACGTGTCCGGTCGCGATTAGCCCAGCCGTAATTAATGTTACGTTTCAAGAACGGTACGTACTGGGTCTGGCCACAATCATTTACCAGCATGGCCATGTATTCCGCAAAGATAGCGGTATAAATACCCTGTTCCACGCCACTCTCGAACGGCAGTAAATCATACGTTCCGGACATGGTATTCATTGTATAGTCAGCTCCCAAAATTGCATTGTCCAAATATGTTTTCTCACCGGTAGCTTTATAAAGCAATAACGAAGCTCCGATAAAAGTGGCCTGATTGTATACATGGTCCGACCATGCCGGATTGCCTTCACCATGCTTGCTGTCGGCAACCTCTCCGGTATTGCTGTCTACCAGATTCTTCACAGCCCATTCATAGATTTCTTTTCCTTTTGCCAGATAAGCTTCCTTCGTTTCATAATGCGGACGGGTAAAATCACCGTACTTATTACTCCAGCTTTCCGGATTCGGATCAGCCACACGATCGGCAGGAACATTGTTATAAAGGGTCAATGCAGCTACCACAGTCGGGAAATTGATACAAGCCATCTTACCATCACCGGCAGCATTTTCATTCGGATTGCCGATAGGCTGCCATTGCCAGAACATACCTCCACCCAAATTCTTTTCAGGATCTGCATAAGAACCCGTATCACCTACGCGGGGAGAACCGTACCATACACGTGCAAAACTTGCTTCTGCCAGACTGCGATACTCTTCCACTTTAAATAATTCGTAAGCACGTGCCAAAGTAATGGTCCACCACTGTATATCATCATAGATAAACCAGCCGGTATTCTCATTATTATCGTCGAAATCAAAGTTTACATAATGTGCTTTATTTCCGGCAAACAAATCATCACACAACTGCTTGTATTTGTTTTCTCTTTCCGTATCTCCTTCCGCTTTTGCACGTTTATATGCGTTCATAGCCATATCCCAATAGATCGGCTGGCACCAGATAGCGGCAGCTCCGTTATTACGGTCGGTAGCAGCAGTATAAGCGGTACTTGTTTTATAAATATTCTTATCGGGGTCCAGCAAGTTATCATTAAATGCTTCATAGGCAGTCCAGATATCCGCATTGGTATACTCCGGTACAATCTCGTAATCCGGAGTATATGGCTTTGCCTGTTTATCCTCATTGCAAGAGGACATACAAAGGGCACCGGACATGAGACAAACTGCAGAGAAAATATATTGTTTCATCATCATTTCTATTTTATAATCAGTATTTAGAATCCTGTATTCTGAACCAAGTTTTTATCAATATCAATTTCGCCCTGTGGTATGGGGAAGAAGTACTGACGGTCAAAAATACGCTTCACAATCTCCGTACGTTTGAAGAATTCATTTCCGTCATAATTGACATTCATACCGTGAATTGCCTTGTTGAAATACTCATTTACCAATCCCCAGCGACGTACATCAAAATAACGGCAGTTTTCGAAACTCAACTCAATGCGTTTCTCTTTACGAATCAGCTCCATGACTTCTTCCGTTGTAGTCGGTTTAGGCAGATTGACTGTTTCACCGTATCCCGGAATACCCGCACGCTTACGGATCATGTTCATATACGTCCAAATGTCTTCATGAGTCGGGCTGACATGCGCAAGCGCTTCGATATAGTCAAAATAAATATTAGTCAGACGCAAGAGCACACAAACCAGATTCTGGTTACGGTCACCGGAATCCATACATTTACGTACTAAATAACCTGTACTCGTATAGTCATTGCTACCTTGTTCTTTACCACAACTTCCGCTATAAGTGAAATCTACTATATAATCGCCTTCTGTTCCATCAAACCATTTTGAATTACTAAAGGTAATGTCTACATAAAAACGAGGTTCACGATTAACATACATCATTCTGGTTCCTGTCGGTGCATATAAGGTACCGTCTGTTCCTTTGTATTCTGTTGTAGAAACTCCCTCTTCTACATAATCGGATTTTTCGTTGATAATCGGAGTGACTCCGTCAGCACTATAACCGGAAATAGGAGATTCTCCGTTTGACATGAAATAGGCATCTACCATTTCTTGGGTTGCTCCCAACAAGCTACCGCCTCTATAGTTGGTCGTATTACCGGATCTATTCGGCATACGGTCGTACTGCATGGTTCCGGCAGCATTATCCAAACGATAGAAAATCATTTCTTTATTGTTACCCATTTCAGAAAACAGGGTTCTTACTGCACGGCGATAAGATTCCGTCGGGCTGAAGCCTTCCGAGTCCGGACCGGAAACAGAAACACCGTCCTTATTGGTATACATCAAATGATAACGACTTCCGTAATTAGAGAAGAAAGTGTTACATTCATTAATCACTTTCTGCCAATTGGCACGTTTGGTAGCTTCATCCGGTTTGTTAGGGAACAGCTTTGTTCCGTCCGTATTAGCCAAGCCTGAATAGTAAGTGCACTCTCCGTTAAACAACCAGCTGGCACGATAAGTCAATGCTTCAATGATAAACGCCTGTGCAATCGCCTTGTCAATACGGCCATATCCGGACACTTTGTCGGTAGAAGCATCGTCCAGTAAACCATCGTTTTGCGCACCTTTCAACTCTGATACGATAAAATCGAAACACTCGTCTACCGTATTACGCGGGAGTTGCAACTCATCGCTCGGAGTATCCATCGGGAAGTCCTTTTCAAGCAAAGGAACCGGACCATAAGTACGTACTAAATAAAAATAGTAGATCGCCCGCAAAGCTCTTGCTTCCGCTTTCCATTGATTTCTTTCTGTAACAGTCAGCGGTGCCTGATCTACATTTTCTGTAAATACTGCCGCTTCATGAATACCTGAAAACCAGCTCTTCCAGCGATACAATACCATCGTTCCTTCGGTAGCATCGATTGAGTTGTTATTTATCAATTTTCCTTTATTATCATTTGTCCACTCTGCTTCGTCGCTGGAACCTGTCCAGGGACCGGGAGTACGGTACAGACTTGTTTCATGCACCTGACGTTGGTTAAATTCATCCGGTAAGAATGTGTATACGTTCGAAAGATACCGCAAGGCTCCATCTCTGGTTGTGAAAATCTCCTTGAGTGATAAACGGTCATCAGGCACCTGGTCAAAATAGTCATTACAAGATGTCGTCAAGAGACACGCCAGCAAACTAACGATTATATAATTATATTTTTTCATTATCTTTTTGTTTAGAATGTGAAATTAATACCAACTGAATAAGAAGTCGTATTCGGATAAGAAGCGCCATTATCGGTATTCAACTCCGGATCCCACAATTTGAAACGACTCAAAGTGAACAGGTTAGTTCCCATTACATATACAGCCGCATTCTTCAGATGAACTTTATTCACCCAGGGTTTAGGCAGATTATAAGAAATCTGCAATGTCTTCAAACGCAGGAAGTTCATGTTACGCACCCACCAGGTACTTTTCTGGAAGTTATTAATATTACTGGTTGTTTCACTTCCATAAGACAAATGCGGATAAAAGGCATTCTGATCCGGATTTTCCTCTGTCCAACGGTCGCCTATGTTAGAGTAAAGGTTACCACTACCACCACCGCCATTAAACGGATTAACGCTGCTACCGTTCAAAACACGTTCGGCTCCTGCTACGCCCTGGAACATCATCCCCACAGACAAGTCTTTCCAACCTACTGTAAATCCGAAACCATAGACAGTTGTCGGCACATCCCCACGAGAAATGTAAGTCTGGTCGTATGCGTCTATCTGACCGTCATTGTTTAAATCCTTGTATTTGATATCTCCGGCTTTCACTGTTCCAAACTGTGATGCAAACGGTTTGGGAGTAATGGCTTTATTGGCATCCGACAAAGATTCCCAGCGTGCCATATCATCTATTTCAGTTTGAGTGAACAACCCCTCGGCAACATATCCTTTCACTCCATTGATGTTGTGCCCATATTGGTTCATCCATTCGTATTTCTGTTCCGGCAATTCTCCCTGAATCCATTTATCCTTATTAAAGGTGACATTACCACGAAGCGCAATTACCCAGTCTTTATTGATACGCTTGTTATACTCGATCGTTCCGTCAAATCCCTTATTTTCTATGATACCGATGTTTCCGTAAGGAGCAGATGTGTTGTATCCCAAGAATGAAGGTATAGAATGTTCACGCTTCAACAAGATGTTTTCACGACGTTCTTTAAACAAGTCGAATACAATAGACAGATCATCATTAAATAGCTTAAGGTCAATACCCAGGTCTTGTTTGCGAGATTCTTCCCAAATCAGGTCGACAGCCATATTCACTGTTTCATAACCGGACCACTTAGTTCCATTCGGTCCGAATTTATAACCATAGTCTCCATTTTCTTTCATCTGATCCAGATACATGAAACGACGGTCGGAAACTTCGCTATTACCCACTTTACCATCCGTATAACGTATCTTCAAGAAAGAAACTGCCTTCGACAAAGGTTGCCAGAATTTCTCATTTGAAACAACCCATCCTACACCAAATGCAGGGAAAGTTCCGAAACGATGTTTGGGCGAAAAATTCTCGGCACCGTTATAACCGATGTTGAACTCTGCGAAGTAACGGTCTTTCCATGAATAAGTAGCACGTCCGGCAATACCCATCATACGATACGGAATCGCATCTTCCAATGTCCCTTTCGGATATAATAGTTTGGATTGCTGATTGAACAGGAATAACGCACTAACACGATGATCGTCGTTGAATGTCCGGTCATAATTCAAGGAAGCCTCCAAATAAGTCTTTTTGTTGCCACTCGTTTCCTGTTTATAGCTTAACACGTTACTTCCTTCATAAATACGTTGCAAAATAGGCTGCCCATTCATATCGTAAGGAACACTAGTGTCCAGGAAGTTGTAGGTAGACTCCGCACGGTCCTGATGTACATGTATCTCATTGTATACGTCGAATGCATACATAGCAGTCAGTTTCAGTCCTTTCGTGAGCATATCCAAATTCTGTGTGACGCGCAAATTAGAGTAAATCTGATTTTTCGTCAGGTTGTCATAACCACGACGTGTAGCCTGTGAATAAGGGTTATTAAAGTTGTTATTGGTTGAAGTTCCCGGCACAAAGGCTTCTCCGTTAACAAAGAACATCTTCGGATATTCAACCGGTGAGATAGACATTGCCGCATTATACAAATCGGCAGAAGAGATGGCCGGATAATTTCCTTCTCCCAGATAACCTTGCGCACCGATCTCGACCTTAGTAGTAGGAGTTACATCGATATTCAAATTGGTAGTAAAGTTATAACGGCTATATTTCATTTTGGAGTCATAGGTGTTGATATTCTTATCAGTCACCGTCATACCTGTCTCATTAAAATAGCTGACTGATGCATAATAAGCGACTTTCTCGCTACCACCGCGTACATTTACATTCACACGGCGATTATGTCCCCAATCATTAAAGATTTCTTTCAACCAATCCACATTCGGATATAGATAAGGATCCTTACCGGCAATCGTGTTACGTATCTGATCTTCTGTATATTTCGTAGCAATACCGTCATTACGCATTGCCTCGTTGGCTGCATTCATATAAGTGATACCGTCTGCCAAATCGACCATCTTCGTGAAACGGGTAAACGATTCATAATAATCCGCGCTCACTGTCGGTTTTCCTACCTTTCCCGGTTTGGTTTTAATCAAAATTACGCCATTGGCACCACGTACACCATACACAGCTGTTGCTGATGCATCTTTCAACGTTGTCAACGATTCAATATCTTCCGGATCAATGTCATTGAACGAACGTTCCACTCCATCCACCAATACCAGCGGAGAAGAAGTGTTGGGAGTGGAAATACCACGAATCCAGATATCAGCAGCATCTTTTCCCGGTTCTCCTGTACGTTGTACGGCCACAACACCCGCCAAACGACCTGCCAATGTAGTTGTTAAACTGGCAGAAGGCGTCTTAATATCTTCCATCTTCATGGAAGACTGTGCACCGATATTACTTATTTTACGCTGGGTACCATAACCCACAATAACAGTCTCTTCCAATTCGTTCACCTGTTCTTCCAAGGTGACATCATAAATGTTGGTCGAAGCATTGGTTCGTATTTCAGAAGTTTTAAACCCGATATAGGTAAATTTAAGCACTACACTCTTCTTGGTTACGAATATCTCATACAAACCATCCATGTTCGTAATCGAACCATTTGCATCTCCATCCACAGTAACGTTCACCCCAATAAGCGGCTCTCCTTTTATATCAGTGACACGTCCGGATATTTTCCGCTTATTCTGTTGCTGTTCGGTTGAAGCAGGGGCTTTTCCGGAAATAAATATTTGCCTGTCAGAGATCCGATAAGTACACGAAGTACCTTCGAAAAGTTCAGAAAGGATTTCTTCTATATTCTTATTCTTACTGTCGATAGATACCTTACGTTCTAAGTTGACAGCGTCATCTAAATAGAAGAAAACAAATTGACTACTTTTCTCTATTGTTTTAAGCACTTCTCTCAACGTCGAGTTACTCATGCTGACCGAAAGAGTCTTAAATTGAGAATAATTGTTGTAACTTGCGAAAGAGTAGTCTATTCCGAGAAGTAAAAAGCACAGGAATAGCCCGAGAACCTTACTCTTTCGTTCTCTAATTGCATTTTTCATATTAAACATGTTAAAAATTTCTCATAATATTATTTTCTGTATCTAAACATTTATAGGCACACAAGTCCCATCTGGATGATAGTTCGTATCATCCACTCTCTTCAATAATTACCATAAAATACGGGAGTTAGATTAGTTTATTATCTTATTTTTTATATCTATTTCTTTACTACTCGATACGTTTTATATTGTTCATCATAGGCATAAGAAATTGGTGCAACAAAGGTTAATCCATTAATAACTGTTTCAAAGTTGTCTTTTTCTTTCACTGCCATTGCAATAAGACCTTCCGCAATTTTGCGAACTTCTTTTGCTCTGGTTTCAGTTGTAACGATTTTTCCATGATATAACAGGCTTGTTACCTGGCTTCTCAGTAACGCTTTTCTCTGGTCAGATGTTCTGCCTAATTTTCTATATTTAGCCATTTTAATATTTCCTCCATTTGTGGAACAATGAGCCATGCTTCTTCGGTCTTACTGGCTCATTGCTTATATTCCATAAATTCTCTTTACTTGGTTTACTCATCACTTGGGTTCAACTGTAAACCTAACTCTTTTAATTTTGCAAGTACTTCTTCAAGTGATTTACGTCCGAGATTACGAACTTTCATCATATCATCTGAAGTACGGTTGCAAAGTTCTTCTACTGTATTAATGCCTGCACGTTTTAAGCAGTTATAAGAACGAACAGATAACTCTAATTCATCAATGTTCATTTCGAGAACTTTTTCTTTTTCATTATCTTCTTTCTCAATCATGACCTCTGCTGTTTTTGCACTTTCAGACAGGTCAATAAAGAGGCTTAAATGCTCGCTCAGGACTTTTGCTGCAAGACTGACTGCCTCATCAGCATCCAAAGTACCATTGGTATAAATATCCAGTGTCAGTTTATCAAAGTCTGTAACCTGTCCAACACGGGTATTTTCAACAGTCATATTTACACGCTCTACCGGAGTATAAATTGCATCAACTGCAATCACACCAATCGGCATGTCGTCCGTTTTTCCTTTATCAGAGCTAACATATCCACGACCTTTTGTAATTGTAAGTTCTGCATTAAACTTACATCCTGCTCCACCATTCAATGTAGCAATTACCTGATCCGGATTCAGGATTTCGATATCCTGATCACACTGAATATCAGAAGCTTTTACGACACCTTCGCCTTCATATTCAATATATGCTGTCTTGGGTTCGTTTGTATCGCTGTTGTTCTTAATCGCAACACTCTTGATGTTCAT
>ENA-UPXB01002161-UPXB01002161.1-human-gut-metagenome-genome-assembly--contig:-NODE-2161-length-11458-cov-6.963096_pt1 | contig 11458 bp, 8 predicted proteins | sample MGYA00250055_ERZ773386 | MGnify/ENA primary metagenome ERZ773386 (study PRJEB29103, sample SAMN06111974) | human gut metagenome | biome: human gut; feature: ankylosing spondylitis patient; material... | reverse complement strand
TGTCGCTTGCATCCTGCTGGCCGCGGCCCCAACAGCTCCTCCCTGTTTCCGCCGCTGGCGGCGGTCGTCGCCGTTGCTCCCAGAGGGAGAGGCTTTCGAGCGGCGCTGACCCTATAAAATGCATAACCCTCCTTCCCGTCGGGCATACTGCCCAAAGGAAGGAGGGTCTTTTTGTGCAGACCTTTTATAAAATCTGTCTCATCCTCATGATCGTCGGCGGCATCAACTGGGGCCTTGTGGGCCTGTTCCAGTTCGACTTCGTCGGCTGGCTGCTGGGCGGCAGCGCGTCCATCTGGTCACGCATCGTGTTCACGCTGGTGGGCGTGGCCGCTATCTGCGGTATCCCGGGCCTGTTTACAGACGAGACCGGGGAGTAGAGACAAAAGAAAAAGGCTCTCATGCCGGCAGGAAATACGGCACGAGAGCCTTTTTAATACCTATAAAGAATCCCGCCCGGACGTCTGCGGCAATCAAACCTACCCTTGCGGACAGGTGGGTGCTCTGTCTCCGGTTTCGCGCTTCCTCATCGAGCCTTCATGGTCGACCCATGACGGGGAGGTCTGCAATCCACCGACGAACTCCAAGCTCCCGTTGAATGATTAGTAGGATCATATAAACCGCAACAAATCGCGCCGGGCAGGAAGTCTTTGCTGAGAAATCACTCGATCTCGAACTGGTCGCTCAGACGCTTCTCGAACAGCTTGCTGACTTCCAGCAGGGTCTCATCGTCCTCGACCACATCGAGATACTCGCCCTCGTCGTCCTCGCCGACGCTCAGGATGACCAGCTGGGCATCCTCGTCCAGGTCTTCCTCATTCTCGGCGTATTCGACAACGGCCAGGTAATGCACGCCCTTATGGTCCAGAGCGTCGATCACTTCAAACGTGACCTCATTGCCGTCCTCGTCCTCGAGGGTCATCAGGTCAGGCTGATATTCCTCTTCGGTCTCAGCGGCGGACTTGTTCATATCTTCTGCCATAAGTCACGTTCTCCTGTCAAATATCTAAAAAATGGAATAACTGTCACACCCTGCCCACTCTGCTCCTTCTGAGCTGTGGGTTCTGGGTACGCCTATAGTGTAGCGTTTTTTTGCCCGCTCGTCAAGATGTTTTTCGCATAGAAATCCAATAACAAATTTTCACGCTTTTCCCTCTCGCTTCCCGGGCCGGAATGTGATATACTATAGCGATAGCTTTTGAAAAGCCATCTTTGCTATAATATATGGACAGGGAGGCCCGCTCATGAGAGCCTTGAAAAAAATAATGGCGGCACTGGCCCTGACGGCAGTTCTGGCCGGATGCAGTGCACATAATATTCTCTCCAGCATCCAGGGCGGGAAGGCCGGCACGGTGCAGACGGTCAGCCGCCCGGCTGTGGAGTCGGCAGAGCTGCAGTTCACCCACCCGGCGGCGGGGGACACCATCGCGGTGTTCGATACCTCGGCAGGCGTGTTCAAAGCAGTGCTTTTTTCCACCGAGGCCCCGCAGGCCGTGCAGAACTTCACGACATTGGCCCAGCAGGGCTTTTACAACGGACTGACCGTCACCCGGGCGGAGAAGGACTTCGTGGTGGAGGCCGGGCAGGGCGCGGACGGCAGAGGCACCACCATCTGGAACGGGAACCGTTTCTCCGCCGAGACCACCGATAAGCTCCACCACTATTCCGGCGCACTCTGTGCCGCAGCGGACGCCTCCGGCGACTGCGCCAGCGTCTTCTATGTCATGGAGACCCTGCCGGGCGGCAGCTCGGTGACGCAGGAGCTCATCGACCAGATGAACGCCGCCGGCTGGCGGGCCGACGTGGTGAGCGCCTACCAGACGGCGGGCGGCGCACCCTACCTCGACTACACCGACACTGTTTTCGGGCAGGTGTACGAAGGGATGGAAGTGGTAGACACCATCGCCCAGACCGGCGTGGATGAAGCTCAGCGCCCCACCGAACCCATCACCATCAACAGCGTGACCATTACGAAATACGAATAAGAAGCTGGTTTTCCGCCCTCCGGGCGGTGGGACAGCTGCAAAAAAATCACCCGCCAACTGGCGGGTGATCTGCGTTTATAAGGGAAAAGGGACAGGTCAGGTATTCTTTACCTGCAGAGTGATGGCAATGTAGGTCTTCCCGTTATGGGTCTTAGCTGCTACGCCTACCTTAGTCCATTTACTGGAAAGATTGAAGTTCAGGTTAGAAGCCTCGTTGTTCTTGGTGATGCAACCGATGAGATCTTTCAGCTTGGTGTTCTGATAATCGTATTGAGCGATGAGGGTCAGGGTGGATTTTTCCCGATCAATCTTTACTTTGTGGTAGACCCCGTATCCTCCAATGCTGCCTTTCAGTTCGGTGTCCAGATTGGTTTTGGCAAGCTCGTCTTTGGCAATATTGCACATCCCAACGTCATATTCTAGATTTTTGGTGGAGGAGTTGCTTCGGATGGCCCGCATCACCTCGGCTTCGGCTTGGGCCTCCGGGCCGGAAGAACCGCCGCCACCGCTGCAGGCGGTCAGGAGCAGAAGGGTCAGTGCACCGGCCAGAAGCAGGGCAGTCAGCTTTCTCAGTTTTGTCATGTGGGTCGCGCCTCCAATCGTTTTTGTTTTGGTGAGTCCAGTTGTTTTTTCTCATGAAGAAACGTCATCTCCGGCCATCTGGTCAGAGGGTTCTTCTACCCTCATTTTATCGGAGAAGAGCCGGTGCTGTCAAGCTGGAAAACTATACAAATTCGACTCAGGAAAATTGTGAAAACAAACCGGAAAACGACGATTTTCTGTGGACTTTGCAACAAACTGTCCGGACTTCGCAAAGAAACTTTGCCACAGGGGCGGCGGGGGCGTTCAGACCTCCCCCGGGTGCTCCTTCCGCCACTGGATGTAGTCGTCCAGGATGACCGTCGCGCTCACCGAGTCGAGGATGCTTTTCCGCTTTGCGCCGAAGGTGCCGCTCTCGTCGAGGAGGTCAGCAGCAGCGCAGGTGGTCTGGCGCTCGTCCCACATCCGGACGGGCAGCCCGCTCCAGATCTCAACGGTTTTGGCCAGCTTGCGGCTCTTGCGGGCGCGCTCGCCCTCGGTGCCGTCCATGTTCAGCGGCAGGCCGATGACGATGAGCTCGGCTTCGATCTCCTTTGCCACCTCGCAGACCCTGGCGGCAACTTTGTCCCGGGCCTTGACGGTGATCTGGGGCGTGATGGGGGAAGTCAGGAACTCGGTGCGGTCGCAGGTGGCGAGGCCGGTGCGGCTATCGCCGTAATCTACTGCTAAAATTTTCATGCAGGTGTCCTCTTTCTGAGATGATTTTTTCTTCATTGTACCACAGAATAGATGTCGCTGCAATTTTGTGGTACAATGATAGAAAAATGAGGGCAGGCCGCCCACGATAAAAAACTGACCCAACGGAGAGATTCACCATGTTAAAACTACTTTTAGGCGGCTCCGGTAGCGGAAAGACTACCCTGCTGTACCAGCGCATCCGGGCGCGGGCCGAGGCGGGGGAGAAGAGCATCCTGCTGGTGCCGGAGCAGTTCACCTCGTCCACCGAGGGCCGCATCCACCGGGAGCTGGGCGACGCGCTGAGCGGACTGGTGGAGAGCTTTTCCTTCACCAGCCTCGCCGAGCATATCCTGTCGGCGGAGGGCGGCTCTGCCGTCCAGACCCTCAGCGACGCGGGCCGGGCCGTGCTGGTGCGCCGCGCCCTCGAGGAACTGCAGGACAATGTCCACTACTACTACCGCCACCGCCGCTCGGCCGCCTTCTGTCAGATGGCCGCCGAGACCATCGACGAGCTCAAGAGCGCGGGCCTTTCGGGCCAGCAGCTCTATGAGCTGGCGCAGGACTGCGGCACCGACAGCGCCAAGCTCAGCGAACTGGCTCTCATCTTTCAGGGCTACGAGACCCTGCTGGCCGGGACAGGTATGGACCCCTCCGACCGGCTGGAGCTGGCCGCATCCCGCCTCGAGGCCGCGCTGGCCCGGGGCGAACTGCCGGAGTTCCTGCGGGACAGGGCCGTCTTTATCGACGAGTTCGACACCTTCAACGCCCCGAAAAAGCGGCTGATGGGCGCCCTGCTGGCCTCGCTGCCCACCGTGACGGTGGCCCTCTGCGACGACGGCGCCCCGCTCGTGCCGGGGGACATGAGCCTTTTCTCCGGCGCGAAGCAGGTGGCGGCGCAGCTGCGCCAGCTGGCCCGCCGGAACGGCACTGAAGTGGCCGTGCCGGAACTGCTGCGCCGGGACGTGCGCCACGCCGACGCCCCCGGCCTTGCCGCAGCGGCTCAGCTGCTGGCTGCGGGCCGGTGTGACCCGCCTCCGGCCTGCCCGGAGATAAAGCTTTTCGCCGCCCCCAGCCGGGAGGAAGAAGCCCGCGCCGCCGCTGCCGCCATCCGCCGCCTCATGCGGCAGGGCGTCCGCTGCGGGAAGGTGGCGGTGGTCTGCCGCGACATCTCGAAATACCGCGCCGCCGTCAAGTACGAGTTCCGGATGGCGGACATCCCCCTCTACTGCGACGAGCCGACGACGCCCGAGTTCAGCGCTCCGGCCACGGCGGTGCGGTGTCTGCTGGCCATTGCCCGGGGTGCGGAGCTGACGGAACAGCTCACCACCCTGGCCAAGACCGGCCTCTGCGCCCTCACCGAGGAAGAGGTCTGCGCCCTTGAGAACTACGCCTACACCTGGTCGCCCAATGCGGCGGCGTGGCGCGCGCCCTTCGAGAAGAACCCCCGGGGCTTCGGCGATGTGGAGCCCACCGACGAGGACAGAGAAAACCTTGCCCGGGCCGAAAAGGCCCGCGCCCTTCTCATCCCCGCCGCCGACGGCCTGCGCGCGAAACTCCGATCTGCCAACGCCGAGCAGATGAGCCGCGCCCTTTACTTCTGCCTGAAGGAGCTGGGCGCGGAGGACGCTCAGGCCGCGCAGGTGGAGGCCATCCGGGCCGAGCGGGGCATCCCCGCCGCCGAGGAAGCCGCCCGGGAGTGGAACGTGGTCATGGGACTGCTGGACGAGATGGCGAGCCTGCTGGGCGGCCAGAGCGTCACCATCCCCGAGTACGAAGAGCTGTTCGGGCTGCTGCTGCGCTCGTCCGACCTCGGCCACATCCCCCAGACGCTGGACGCCGTGGTGCTGGCCAGCGCAGGCAAGATGCGCCTTGACGCACCGGACTATGTCTTTGTGCTGGGCCTCTCCGAGGGCGAATTCCCCGCCGCGCCCGGCGAGACGGGCCTGCTGACCCACGCCGACCGCGACGCCCTGATGGCGCAGGAGATCGAGCTTCCGGACTGCTTCGAGAACCGGGTGGTGCGGGAACAGGTCTGCTTTTATAAGGCCCTCACCGCCCCGGCCAGGGGCCTCTGGCTCAGCTGGCCGAAGGGGCAGGGCCAGACCCTCTGCGCCGCCCTCGAGCCCATCGTGGATGTGCTGAGACCGGGTGCGCCGGAACTCGACCTGACCGACCTTGCCGCCACTGCTGCCGACGGCCTCGACGTGCTGGGCGGCGGCTGGCCCCTGACGGAGATCGAACGCGCCAGCCTCACCGAGGCCCTTCATGCCCCCGGCGGGGCAGAACCCGAGGGCCTCGCCCTCCTGCGCCGGATGGCGGGCCGCAGCCCCCGTCAGGTCAGCGACCTCGAGGCGCTGGAAACGCTGCTGGGCCGGCGGCTCCGCATCTCGCCCAGTCAGCTCGAAAAATACTACACCTGCCGGTACAGTTATTTTCTGCAGTACGTGCTGGGGCTGCGCCCCCGGAAGAGGGCGGAGCTTTCCGCCGACCAGAGCGGCACCCTCATGCACTGGGTGCTCCAGATGGCCCTCGACCCCCATCCCGGCCCCGACAACCCCTGTGCAGGACTGAGACCCTTCCTAGACCTCGACGACGAGGCCATGGCGGCGCTGGCCGGGCTTCTCGTAGATGAGTACGCAAAGCGCTACCTCCCCGAGGACACGGCCCGCTTCGCCTATCTGCTCTCCCGCCTCAAAAAGAGCATGACGGGCCTGCTTTGCTACCTGCGGGACGAGCAGCGCCAGTCCAGCTTCAAACCGGTGGCCTGTGAGCTGAAGATCGGCCCCGGCGAGGACGCCGTGCGGGGCCAGACCTACCGCCTCTCGGATGGCCGGACGGTGCAGCTCATCGGCACCGTGGACCGCGCCGACGAGTGGATCGAGGACGACGGCACCCGCTGGGTGCGGGTGGTGGACTATAAGACCGGCACGAAAAAGCTCGACCTGCGGGAAGTCTACTGCGGCCTCGACTGTCAGATGCTGCTCTACCTGTTCAGCCTGACCCGGGACGCCGACGGACGATTCACCGGGGCAGAGCCTGCGGGTGTGCTGTATCTGCTGGCCGACCCGGCCCCCGAGACGACCACCCGGGGCAAGGCCGCCCGGAGCATGGAATACAAGCTGGACGGCCTCGTCCGGGACGAGCAGAAGGTCTTTGACGCCATGGACGCCGAGGAGACGGGGCGGTATCTGCCCTTCAGTTTCCGGGGCGGTGTACCCAGCCCTTACCAGAAAGAGAAACGCGCCGACAAGGCCAAGCTCTCCCGCATCCAGCTCCATCTGGACGACCTTGTGACCCAGATGGGCGAACAGCTCTACGGCGGCTGCATCGCCGCCGAGCCGCTGGTCACGGGCCGCAGCCCCTGCCGGTGGTGTGACTACGGTTTCATCTGCTGCCATGAGGAGGGCATCGGAGAGCGGGCGCTGGACGCCCCTGCAAAGCCTTTTGAACCGGAAGAGAAAAAGGAGGATGACCAGTGAGCGAGACAAAATGGACCCCGGCCCAGCGTGCCGCCATCGACGACCGGGGCGGTGCGCTGCTGGTGAGCGCCGCCGCCGGCAGCGGCAAGACCGCTGTCCTGACGGAGCGGGCCGTCCGGCTCATCACCGACCCGGAACATCCCGTGGACGCCGACCGGCTCCTTATCGTCACCTTCACCAACGCCGCCGCCGCAGAGCTCCGCGCCCGCATCGGGCAGGCGCTGCTCCGCCGCAGTCAGGCAGAGCCGGGCAACACGGCCCTCCGCCGCCAGCGGATGCTGCTGCAGAGAGCCCCCATCTGCACCATCGACGCCTTCTGCCTTGACCTGCTCCACAAGCACTTTCAGGCGCTGGACATCCCGCCGGACTTTACCCCTGCCGACCCCGGCAGCGTGGAGATGCTGCGGAACGCGGCCCTCTCCGAGACGTTGGAAGCGGCCTATCAGGATGCGGACTTCTGCGCCTTCGCCGACCTCTACGGCAAGGGCCGCACCGACAAGGCGGCGGGGGAGGCTGTTTTGCAGGTCTATGACTTCCTCCGCGCCTTGCCGGACTACGATAAAAAGCTGGACGAGATGCTGGCCCCGTGGCAGGAAGAGAACGGCTTTGCCCGCACCTGCTGGCATGATATTCTGATGCAGGAGGCCGCCCGCTCTGCCCGGGCTGCGAAGGAGCTGCTCTGCGCCGCGCTGAACGACTGCAGGGAGGACTTCGTGACTGCGCAGGCCGACGCCGAGGCCAGCAAAAAGACCCCTGCCGCCAAGGAAAAGGCCGTGGCGGCAGTGAACGAGAAGTTCGCCGAACCCCTCGAGCGGCTGGAAAACTCCGCCGCCCTGCTGGGCGAGGTGGAGCGTCTGGCCGGGGCGGGGGAATGGACGCCCCTCTACGACAGGCTGACGCCCTACGTCCTCGGCATGGAACAGGCCCCCGGCCTCAAAAATATGAAAAAGCGGCTCACCGGTGAGCACAAGGACGCCGTCAAGACCCGGGCTGACGAGGCCGCAAAGCTCTTTGAGAAAATCGAAGACCTCATCAGTTGCAGCCTCGACGAAGCCGAGCTTGACCGCCGCGCTGCCGAACCCTGCCTCCGCGCCCTCTTTGCCGCTGTGCGGGACTTTGACGCCCGCTTTGCGGCCCGGAAGCGGGAGAGAAGATTGCTGGAATTCAGCGACTTCGAGCATCTGGCCCTGCGGCTCCTGCGGGACGCCGACGGCCAGCCCACCGAGCTGTGTCAGGGCATCCGGCAGGGCTACGCCGCCGTCATGGTGGATGAGTATCAGGACACGAACGCCCTGCAGGACGCCCTTTACCGCTGTCTGGCCAGCCCGGCAGGGGATGACCTCTTCCTCGTGGGCGACTTAAAGCAGAGCATCTACCGCTTCCGTCAGGCGGACCCCAGCATCTTCCGGGAAAAGCTGGAGAGCTGGCCCCTCCTGCCCGGCGGCGAGGCCCGCCCCCGGCCCGAAGACGGCAGGCCCGGCGAGAACGCCATGCTGGCGCTGGACGCCAACTTCCGCTCTGCCCCGCAGGTGGTGGCGGGCATCAACTTTATCTTCGAACAGCTCATGACGCCCGCTCTGGGCGACACGGCCTACGGCGACGGACAGCGCCTCGTCTGCGGCGCACCCGGCGCGTACGAGGGCAGTGTGGAGGCCCCCTTCCTGCCCGACGATGCCGCCGAGACGGACGCACAGTATATCGCCGACCGCATCGAGGCGATGGTGGCCTCCGGCGAGCCGGTGCGGGACGGCGGCACCACCCGCCCGGTGCAGTACGAGGACTGCTGTGTCCTGCTGGCGGCGAGAGGCGACTTCCCGGCCTATGCCGAGGCCCTGACGGCCCGAGGCATCCCGGTCTACGCCGACGCCCGGGAGAACCTGCTGGACGCGCCCCACATCCGCCCCCTCATCGCCCTGCTGCGGGTCATCGACAACCCCGCGCAGGACATCTATCTCGCTGCCGCCATGCTGGGGCCGATGTTCGGCTTTACGGACGACGACCTCGTCCGCCTCCGAGCTGGAGCGCAGACACCCGATAAGCACACCCGCATCAGCCTCTACGGCGCAGTTTTACAGGCCGTCCAGAGCGGGGCGGAGGATGATTCCACCCGCCGGGTGCAGGCGTTCTACCAGCGTCTGACGGCCCTGCGCCGGATGGCCCGGAGCGTGCCGGTGGAGGAACTGCTGGAAGAAATTTTTGTTTCCACCGGCTACCTCGCCGCCCTCGGTGCCATGGAGAACGGCCAGCGCCGCCGGGAGGACGCGCGGCGTTTCGCCTCCTTCTGCGCCGGGGCGGGCGCGGGCGGCATCTCGGCCCTCGTCCGTGCTATCGACGCGGCCACGCTGGCGGGCTCCACCGGGCAGGAGACTGCCCCCGGCGGGGCGCGGCCCGGCTGCGTCACCATCATGACCATCCACCGCTCCAAGGGCTTGCAGTTCCCGGTGGTGTTCGTGGCCGACACGGCCCGGCAGTTCAACGCCGCCGACACCCGCCAGCCTGTCCTGCTCCACCGTGTCTGCGGCGCGGGCCTCCGTCTCCGTCCCGAGGGCGGCGAGGGGGCCTATAAGACGGCGGCCTACACCGCCCTCTCCACGGTCCATGCCGCCGAGATGCGGAGCGAGCAGATGCGGCTTTTGTATGTGGCCCTCACCCGGGCGCAGGATAAGCTGATCTTGACGGTCCCGCTGGGCATCGGCCGGACGTCCAACCCCTTCGCCAAAGCCGCCGCCTTCCTCGCCGCCGGGGCGGGGGAGACCCTGAACGCTCAGGCGGGCAGCTTCGCCGACTGGCTGCGGGCGGCGCTCCTCGTCCACCCCAACGGCGGGCCTCTCCGCCGTCTGGCGGGGAACCTCGAGCTGCCCTTTGCGGACACCAGAAGCACCATCGCCCTCACAGTGCAGGCCGATGTCCTCCCGCCCGAAGAAGCCCCCGCCGAGGCGGAAGAGCCGCCCCGGCCCGAGGCCGACCCGGCCCTTGTGGAGACGCTGCGGCAGGGCTTCGGCTGGCGGTATCCGGCGGCAGCGCTGGCGGACATCCCGGCCAAGGTCAGCGTGACCAGCCTCGTCCACGCTGCTGAGCAGACCACCCTTGAGCGCCCGGGCTTCCTCTCGAAGGACGGCCTCACCGCCGCCGAGATGGGTACGGCTCTCCATGCCTTCCTCGAGCACGCCGACTTCGGGGCGCTGGCCGCTGTGCGGGACGCAGAGGACGACGCCGTTCTGGATGCCGTCCGCGCCGAGCGGGAGCGTCAGGCGGCGGCGCAGCTCACGCCCCCCGCCATTGCCGGGAAGCTGGATGTCTATAAGATACTCCGCTTTGTGCGCAGCGAGGCGTTCCGCCGCATCTGCGGGGCAGAGGATGTGCTGCGGGAGCTAGCTTTTATCACGTCGCTGCCTGCCGCCGAGGTCATGGCTGCCCAGGGCCGCGCCCTGCCCGACGGCCCTGCCGCCGACGCCGAGGTGCTGGTGCAGGGCATCGCGGACATCGTCCTCATCTACCCCGACCACCTCGAGCTTCTGGACTACAAGACGGACCGCCGCAAGACTCCTGCCGACTTCGTCCGCGCCTACCGCGCTCAGCTGGAGCTTTACGCAAAGGCCATTGATAAGCGCTTCGCCCCCCGGCGGGTGACTTATAAAGGGATATATTCGCTGGAGCTGGGAGAATTGATACAGGTATAATAAGAAGACAAAACCTTGCGGAATGCCAAGGCCTCCCCTCGATAGGGGAGGTGGCATCGCGTAAGCGATGACGGAGAGGTTGGATCTGGCGGTGGCCTGCGGGCAGGCTGTCCTTCGTCCAACCTCTCAGTCTGCTTCGCAGACAGCTCCCCTAGTAGGGGAGCCTCTGGCAAAGAGGCAAGGTTTTAAGGTGCAACGGAAAAGCAAACATAAAATTTCAAATTCCCGCATAAAAATGCTTGACAGCCTCCCCGGGGTGTGGTAGAATATTCGAGTAAAGAAAGCAGCTACGGCCTGTGCCGCGCTCGCCTTGAGGGGTAAGGATCCCCGGGCTATACCCTGAACCGATTCGTCTTGAAGACCGAATCGCGCTTTTGAGTGAATTTCGCGCGGCTGTCCCGAAACTGGGGCGGCCGCGTTTTCTATGCCAAAAAACGCAACACTATGGACTATTGTTTGGAGGTGCATTCATTATCGCTACCGCTGGAAAGTCGAAGGAACTGGAGATCAACGGTCAGATCCGTGACCGTGAGGTTCGCCTGATCGGAGCCGACGGCGAGCAGAAGGGCGTGGTCAGCATTCAGGTGGCCATGCGCGCTGCTGAGGACGCCGGACTTGATCTGGTCAAGATCGCCCCGCAGGCTGTCCCGCCTGTGTGCAAGGTGCTGGATTACGGCAAGTACCGCTTTGAACAGCAGAAGAAGGAGAAGGAAGCCAAGAAGAACCAGAAGGTGGTCGAAGTCAAAGAGACCCGCCTCTCGCTCAACATTGACACCAACGACTTCAACACCAAGCTGAACCAGACGGCCAAGTTCCTGGCCGCTGGCCACAAGGTAAAGGCCTCGATCCGTTTCCGCGGCCGTGAGATGGCGCACAGCGCCCTGGGTGCCGATGTGCTCAAGCGCTTTGCCGAGGCTCTGCCGCAGGCAAGCATGGACAAGCAGCCGGTTCTGGAGGGACGTACGATGTCCATTCTGCTGATCCCGAAACCCAATAAGGACTAATTTTAGGAGGAAACTAAAATGGCTAAGATGAAACT
>ENA-UPXB01002152-UPXB01002152.1-human-gut-metagenome-genome-assembly--contig:-NODE-2152-length-11515-cov-4.190768_pt1 | contig 11515 bp, 6 predicted proteins | sample MGYA00250055_ERZ773386 | MGnify/ENA primary metagenome ERZ773386 (study PRJEB29103, sample SAMN06111974) | human gut metagenome | biome: human gut; feature: ankylosing spondylitis patient; material... | reverse complement strand
TATTTGCTCCGCAAATGTGGGCTGCTCGCCCACACCTCGCCAGCATTTTTGAAAAATTGCTGGATCAAAAAACTTTTTGTTTGCCTGCGGCTTGTTTTACAGAACACACCTTACATTATACAAATAAGAAAGGAGCGATTCCCATCAATCTTTTATCAAAAATAGAACCGTTATTATTAAAAGTACAAAAGCCAGCCCAGTATATCGGCGGAGAAATGGGCAGCATTCGCAAAGACCCCAACACCGTTTCTGTTCGGTTTGCATTCTGCTTTCCGGATACTTATGAAATCGGCATGAGCCACTTGGGCATGAAAATTCTGTACGGTTTGACGAATGCTCAGCCGAATTATGCCTGTGAACGGGTTTTCTGTCCAGATACGGATATGGAACAATTGATGCTGGAACATCAGATTCCCTTGTATACGCTGGAGAGTTTAGAGCCTGTGGCAGACTTTGACCTCATCGGCTTTACCTTGCAATATGAAATGGCATATACCAATATTTTGAATATGCTGCACTTGGCAGGCATTCCGCTGCTGGCGGCAGATCGAGGCAATGCCTTAACGCCTCTTGTTTTTGCCGGAGGACCTTGCGTTTGTAATCCAGAACCGATTGCGGATTTCTTTGACTTTTTCATATTGGGCGAGGGCGAAGAAGTCAACATGGAAGTGTTTGCTCTCTATGACCGCATGAAGCAGCAGGGTGCGGACAAGCAGACATTCTTGAAAGAAGTCGTCAAGATTGAAGGCGTTTATGTGCCGTCTTTTTATGATGTGTCTTATCATGAAGATGGAACGGTTGCAGCTGTCACACCAAAACATGGTGCACCGGAGAAAGTCCGGAAACGCATTATTTCCGATATGGGAAATGTCTATTATCCAGAACAATTTGTTGTTCCATTTACAGAAATTGTGCATGACCGAGCCGTGGAAGAAGTCCTGCGGGGCTGTATTCGGGGCTGTCGGTTCTGTCAGGCTGGGTTTATCTATCGTCCATTTCGGGAGAAACCAGCGGAGGTTGTCTGTCGGCAGGCAGAGCAGCTCTGCCGGAATACGGGCTATGACGAACTTTCCCTGTCATCTTTGAGCACCAGCGACCACGACCAGTTAGAAGCCATTCTGACAGAATTGCTCTGTTATACGGAGGAACGAAAGATTACAATGAGTCTGCCGTCTTTGCGAGTGGACAACTTTTCTGAAGATTTCTTGGAGAAAGTAAAACGCATCCGGAAAAGCGGTCTGACGTTTGCTCCCGAAGCAGGAACACAGCGATTACGAGATGTCATCAATAAAAATGTGACCGAAGAAGAGATTTTACGGGCAGCACAGATTGCCTTTTCCAATGGGTATTATCATGTAAAGCTCTATTTTATGATGGGCCTGCCAACAGAAACGCTGGATGATATTGCAGGGATTGCCCAGTTAGCGGAAAAAATCATCAATCTGTATTTTGAACAGCCGAACCGTCCAAAGGGAAAAGGCGTGGAAATTTCCATCAGTGTGGCAACCTTTGTTCCAAAACCGCATACGCCGTTTATGCTTGTTCCGCAGGCAACGAGAGAACAGGTTGCCGAGAAGCAGCAACATTTGATTCGCAATATTCCGCTGAAACACAAGAAACGCATACGGGTCAGCTGGAATGACCAACTGGTCAGCCTGCTGGAGGCGGTATTGGCGAGAGGTGACCGGCGATTAAGTGCTGTGATTCGGAAAGCATGGGAGAATGGCAGCCGATTTGATAGCTGGAGCGACCGCTTTTGCTGGGAGAACTGGGAGAAAGCTTTTGCAGAATGTGGGCTGGATCCGGCATTTTATGCGAATCGGGAACGACCTGCAACGGAACTTTTGCCGTGGGAGCATCTGGATTATCTGGTAGATAAGTCGTTTTTCCTGCGAGAGTATGAACGGGCAAAGCAGGCAAAGACAACACCGCATTGCCGAAAACAATGTTCCGGCTGTGGCATCAGTCGAGAAGTCGGAAGAGCCTGTTTTTGAGATGGGCTGCAAAATGAGAGCCGCAGGCAACTGCGGTCAAGCTGCCCTCCTTAACAGAGGTATTGATTAGAGGAAATTGGAATCTAAGAGAAATATGTGAAACTGCTGTTCGCCATTCTGAAAAACAGAAAAAATTCCTGTAAACTGCAATCTAAGAAACATTCATAGGCAATTCGGACAACGCAACACCGGCGAACAGCACACAGGCAGACAGCGAAGCGATTCTGCCGAACCAGATGCAATTGGTTTTCCAAGAACAACTTCTCTTAGGGAAAACGGTCTTCAGCGTCCGGCAAAAGGGGGTTCCACCCCTGCTTTTGCCTGCCAGCATGCAGCAATTGCCCCGTTGCCTTGTCCGAATTTGCAACTTGTTTCACAATGGCAATCCAATTGTGAATTGGTAAGTTTCAAAAGATGCAATTGCAGCAGGAAAACCAATCTTCAAAATCTAATTTGCTCCGCAAATGTGGGCTGCTCGCCCACACCTCGGCAGCATTTTTGAAAAACTGCTGCATCGAAAAACTTTTTCGTTGCCTGCGGCTCTTAGTTTGCAGCCAAGATTGTTTTATTTTGATGTTGTGTTTCACATGAAACATTTTGAAATTGCTTCTAGGGAAACTACCCAAATCTGGTTCGGCAAGGCTGGGGCACATCCCCAGCTTGCCTTGGGAATCGCAATTGCCCCTGAAACCTTGTATTTCATTACAACCTTTAGACTTTAAAAGCAATTGCGATTCTTCCGATTACTTCTTAGATGTTTGTTTTATCTCATGGTGCAGTTTCGATTTGCTCCGCAAATGTGGGCTGCTCGCCCACACCTCGGCAGCATTTTTAAAAAACTGCTGCACCGAAAAACTTTCAGTTGCCTGCGGCTCGGTTCTTACAGCAAGCATGTAACTAAGTTTGTTTCCCAGTCAACCATACTTTCCACAAGTTTTGAGAAAATGGTTGAAATCGGGAACACCACCCCCACATTTACACATATATACATTCTCATTATGACGATAGTATTTGAAATGTTCGCCTGCATAGATGCATACAGGTGATGCAAAAAAGGAGATTACCAATGTACGAGATGGAATCTTATACGGTTGCAGTCATTGGTGCCGGTCATGCCGGTGTTGAAGCAGCACTTTCCTGTGCAAGAATGGGCTGCAAAACCGTATTATTTACAATTTCTCTAGACCAGATTGCCAACATGCCCTGCAATCCGTCCATCGGCGGAACGGCAAAAGGACATTTGGTACGGGAAATTGATGCCCTCGGCGGTGAAATGGGTAAGGCAGCCGATGCTTGCTTCCTGCAAAGCCGTATGCTAAACCGAGGAAAAGGACCAGCTGTCCACAGCCTTCGGGTGCAGGCAGACCGTGTTCGGTATCATAATTATATGAAGCAAGTCTGCGAGCAGACCGAAAACCTGTATATCAAACAGGCGGAAGTCGCAGAAATTCTGGTGGAAAACGGTGCAGTTTGCGGCGTTGTCACCACATTGGGGGCAAAGTATGCCGTAAAGGCTGCCATTGTTGCCACTGGAACGTATCTGAATGGTAGAATTCATGTTGGAACAGTTTCCTATGAGAGCGGCCCAGACAGTGCCCTGCCGAGCCGTGCACTGGGGAAGAGTTTGCAGGCATTGGGTTTGCCGCTCCGGCGATTTAAGACCGGAACACCTTGCCGGGTACACAGCAGAAGCATTGACTTTGACCGGATGAAACCGCAGGACGGCGATGCAGAAATTGTGCCGTTTTCGTTTGCAACACCACGGGAAGGCTTACACAATACGGTTCGCTGCTATATTACTTATACGAACGCAGAAACCCACCGCATTATTCGGGAAAACCTGAACCGTTCGCCACTGTTTACCGGACAGATTTCCGGCATTGGACCTCGGTACTGCCCATCCATTGAAACAAAAATTGTACGGTTCGCAGAGAAAGAACGCCATCAGCTGTTTGTTGAACCGATGGGGATGCAGACAGAAGAATATTATCTGCAAGGCATGTCATCTTCACTGCCAGAAGATGTGCAGCTTGCATTCCTGCGGACAATTCGGGGCTTGGAACATGTAGAAATCATGCGTCCGGCTTATGCAATTGAATACGATTGCGTAGATCCAACCGCCCTGCGTCCAACACTGGAAACAAAACAGATTCATGGCTTGTATGGGGCTGGGCAGTTTAACGGTTCTTCTGGCTATGAAGAAGCCGCAGCACAGGGCATTGTTGCCGGAATCAACGCTGCTTTGCAGGCACAGAACAAACCGCCGATGATTCTGGATCGGGCAAGTTCTTATATTGGAACGCTGGTCGATGACTTGGTAACAAAGGGCTGTGAAGACCCATATCGAATGATGACTTCCAGAAGTGAATATCGGCTGGTTCTGCGGCAGGATAATGCAGATTTCCGGTTGATGCCGATTGGTTATAAAGTCGGACTGCTGCCGGAGGCACGGTATCAGGAGATGTTGAAAAAGTACGAACTGGTCGAAACAGAGAAGCAGCGATTGTTGAAAACAAATGTTGCTCCGTCAGATGCTTTCAACAAGTTTTTAACAGAACACGAAACAGCACCGCTTTCCACAGGCTGTAAGCTGGCAGACTTGATTCGCCGTCCACAATTAAACTATGCATTGTTGAAACCATTCGATGAAGAACGTCCAGATTACCCGTTGGAAATTGGGGAACAAGTGGAAATTCAGTTGAAATACGAGGGCTATATTGAAAAGCAAATGGCACAGATTGCCCGAATGCGGAAACTGGAGGAAAAATCTCTGCCGGAAACGGTGGATTATACGCAAATTCGGGGGTTACGGCTGGAAGCAGCAGAAAAATTGAATGCACACCGTCCGGCAAATATCGGGCAGGCAAGCCGGATTTCCGGCGTATCGCCAGCAGATATTTCCGTGTTATTGGTGTGGGAAACCGCCTTGCAGAAAGGAGAACAGCCATCATGAAATGGGAACGTGCGGAAAAAATGTTCGCCCACAGCGGACTGTCCTTGACAGAAGGACAATTTCATCAGTTTTCAACGTATCAAGAAATTTTGGTGGAAACCAACCGCCGAATGAACCTCACAACCATCACGGAAGATGCAGAAGTCTGGAGAAAACATTTTCTGGACAGCTGTCTGCCGTTTCAGTATGTTGAGATTCCAAAAGGAGCAGCGGTGATTGACGTGGGAACAGGGGCAGGCTTTCCGGGCATTCCCATGCGGATTTTACGGCCGGACTTGCGGCTGACGATGCTGGACAGCCTGCAAAAGCGGGTGCATTTTCTGGAATCCGTCTGCCAGGCGTTGCAAATTCCAGTGCACTGTGTGCATGCAAGGGCAGAATTTGGCGGAAAACAGCCGGATTTACGGGAACAATTTGACGTTGCGTGTGCGAGAGCCGTGGCAGCAATGCCGCTGCTGTGTGAATATTGCTTGCCGTTTGTAAAAGTTGGCGGAATGTTTCTGGCATTAAAAGGGCCGAATGAAACGGTAGAAGATGCCATGGAGCATGTGAAGCTGCTGGGCGGAGAACTGGAAGAAACATTTTTGTATTCGCTGGAGCAGAATGAAGCACGGCGGTTGTTTGTGATTCGGAAGGTTCGGGAAACGCCGAAGCAGTATCCACGTTCGCCGAAGCAGTTGCAAAACCGGAAACATTCATCATAAATAATAGAGCATCTAGAACAGGAAACGGAATAAAATACGAGCCGCAGGCAAATAAAAAGTTTTTCGGTGCAGCAGTTTTTCAAAAATGCTGCCGAGGTGTGGGCGAGTAGCCCACATTTGCGAAGCAAATTGTATTCGCAACAAGTGATTCCTGCTGCAATTGCATTTTTAAAAGCTGTCCAATTCAAACAAAGTTGAATCATGAGAATCAAGGCTGTAAATTCAAACAAGGCAACGGGGCAATTGCAGCATACTGGCAGGCAAAAGCAGGGGTGGAACCCCCTTTTGCCGGATGCTGAAAATTGTTTTTTCTAAGAATCATTCTTTTCATGTTTCACATGAAACAGTGTTCTTGGAATACCATTCGAATCCGGTTCGGCAAGGCTGGGGCACATCCCCAGCTTGCCTGGGAATCGCAATTGCCCCTGAAACCTTGTCTCTCATTACAACCTTTCAATTTTAAAGGCAATTGCGATTCTTCCGATTCTCTCTTAGATTTTTGTTTTCTTTCATTGTGCAGTTTCAATTTGCTTCGCAAATGTGGGCTGCTCGCCCACACCTCGCCAACATTTTTGAAAAATTGTTGGATCAAAAAACTTTTTATTTTGCCTGCGGCTCGTTTTTTCATCCATTTTGCATCAGAAAAGCTTTTTATTCCAACGCAGCGTTTCACGTGAAACATTTCTCATTTTTATTCCTTGAAAATCACTCAAAAAATAGAAAAAGTCTACCAATTTTGCAACACTTTGTAGAATTTCCGAAGATTTTTTCGGATTTTTACGAAATAGCATTGCAAAATTTCACCATTTCGTGTAAAATAGTAAAGCAGTGTCCGCTGTTGAGTGGACACAAATACATTTTTTTAGAAACCAATCGACAGAAATCAACAGGGGAGGAAGCAGCAAACGCATGAAAATTACCGGAATTATTTGTGAATACAATCCACTGCACAACGGACATCTTTATCAGATTCAGCAGGTGCGGAAAAATGGGGCTGAAGCCATTGTTGCGGTCATGAGCGGAAACTTTATGCAACGGGGCGATGTTGCCGTGATGGATAAGTTTACACGTGCAAAACTGGCAGTGGAATCCGGCGTGGATTTGGTGATTGAATTGCCCGTACCATATGCCGTTGCACCGGCAGAGGTGTTTGCATTGGGCGGCGTTGCTCTGCTTTCCGCATTGCCGAATGTGACAGAAATTTCATTCGGAAGTGAGTGCGGAGATTTGGAACTGCTCCGGCAGGCAGCAGATGCTTGTTACCTCTGTAAGACCGAATATCGGGATGTGATGCAGGATTTCCTGAAACAGGGTCATCCCTATCCGGAAGTCTTGATGCATATGGTGGAACAGCTCTATGGGACAGAAGTTGCAGAAGTGCTGCTCGAACCGAATAACACATTAGCAGTAGAGTACTTGAACGCTATGCATACGCTGAAAAGTCCGCTCGAACCTTATACTGTACAACGTCGTGGGGCAGGGCATCACAGTTTACTGCTGGGCGAAGAGCGACCGGAAGAGGGAACAGCTGGAATTGCCAGTGCAACTTATATTCGGAACTGTATTCAAAATGGTGTTGACTGTCGGCGAACTGTTCCGGAATACTGTTACCAGACCTTGCAGGAGATGGAAGAAGCCGGACAGATTGCAGATATTCATTATTTGGAGCGAATTTTGCTCTATCAGCTGCGGACAACTTCCGCAGAGAATTTGAGAACGATTGCAGAAATCGGGCAGGGGTTGGAGCATCGCCTTTATCAGGCTCGTTCCGCCACCAGTTTGGAAAATCTGCTGGAAATTCTGCAAACAAAACGCTATCCATTGGCGCGGCTGCGGCGAATTTTGATTCATGTTCTGCTGGATATCCGGAAAAGCGATACCAAAGGCTTACCGCCATATGGTCGAATTTTGGCGTTTAATGACATGGGACGGCAGATTTTGCGGTGTTCTAAGGATAGCCGAGGAATTCCGTTCTCGCATTCGCTGAAAGAATTGAGTAAGTTGAATCCGGCAGCAAGTCGCTGTGCATCGCTGGATGCAAAGGCAACCGATATTTTTTATTTGGCGATGCCGGAGGTTGGAACGGCAGCAATGGACTACCGCCGAAAGACAGAGCCGCCGAAACCGATGGAATCAGCGGAAGAAGAGCCGACTGCATGAGAAGAAACCGTTCCGAGAGGGGCGGTTTTTTGTTTCATTGGAAGTGGCATAAGCAGTATAGTTGCTGGGAGCGAGCCGCAGGCAAACAAAAAGTTTTTCGGTGCAGCAGTTTTACAAAAATGCTGCCGAGGTGTGGGCGAGTAGCCCACATTTGCGAAGCAAATCAAAACTGCACCATGAAATAAAACAAAAATCTAAGAGCAAATCGGAAGAATCGCAATTGCCTTCAAAATCAGAAGGTTGTAATAAGAGTCAAGGTTTCAGGGGCAATTGCGATTCCCAAGGCAAGCTGGGGATGTGCCCCAGCCTTGCCGAACCGGATTTAGGTGGTTTTCCTAAGAATTATTCTTGTAATGTTTCATGTGAAACAATGCTCTTGGAAAACCACTCGAATCCGGTTCGGCAGAATCGCTTCGCTGTCTGCCTTTGTGCTGTTCGCCGGTGGTTGCGTTGTCCGAATTGCTTATGAATGTTTCTTAGATTGCAGTTTTTCTGAATTTTTTATGCTTTCAGAATGGCGAACAGCAGTTTCTTTGCTTCTCTTAGATTTTTATTACTGCTAATTATCCACTCTCTGCAGGGGTCAGCTTGCCCCCTGCACCCCTCGCCGAGCTGAGCCAGCTCGACCGCAGTTGCCTGCGGCTCGTCCCCATCAGCCACCACCAAATCCCGCCCCTTCTCAGCCTATTTTAAGGTTCTGATGTTATACTAAAATGGAATATAGAAAGGAGATGCCTTGCTTTATGAACCTCTTAATCGTAGAAGACGAAGTACAGCTTGCAGATGCCCTCGCTGAAATCTTACAGCGGAATAAATACCATGTCGATACCGTCTATAACGGCGAAGACGGCTTGCATTATGCCAGCACTGGCATTTATGATTGTATTGTTTTGGACATCATGCTGCCCATTCTGGACGGCATTTCAGTTCTCCGGATGCTCCGGAAACAGAAAATTTCTACCCCTGTTCTGCTCCTAACCGCAAAGTCAGACGTTGCCGATAAAATCAACGGTCTGGATAGCGGTGCAGACGACTACTTGACAAAGCCATTTGTCACCGGTGAATTGCTCGCCCGAATTCGTGCCCTGACTCGCCGTACCGGAGAAGTTGCCGTTGACGGCTTGCAGTTCCATAACCTGCGGTTGGACTCTCAGAATTATACCCTCAGCTATGGACAGGAACAAATCAAGCTGAGCCTGAAAGAATATCAAATCATGGAGATTTTCATGAGCAACCCCAAGCAGATTGTTTCCAAGGAATTTTTCATTGAAAAAATCTGGGGCTATGAGAGCGATGTTGAATACAACAATATCGAAGTGTATATTTCATTCCTGCGGAAAAAATTGCAGTCGATTCACGCCAATATCTCTATTAAAACCGCTCGGGGGATTGGCTATTTTCTGGAGGAACAGCCGGCATGATTCGCCATGTCAGACGCCATTTTATCTGTTTCACCATGTGCATTCTGACCGGAGCGGTTCTGCTGCCTATGATTGCCTTGAACGTCATTCCGGCATTCATGTCCTATAATCAAAATAAAACGGTTTTGCAGCAGGCGGTACAGAATGAAATTCGCTTACGCAGTCCAAAACCCAGCAAGCAGCCGGATAAACAACCCTCAGAAAATGACCCGTTTATACCACAGACAACCACGGTTGTTTCTGGTACAACGGTTTCAGTTTCTGTCACCAGTACCACTACGACTACAGAAACCACTGCTGGAATCACCACGGATGCACCAGCAGAACAGATTCAAGCACCGCCAGAACCAGCTGTGCAGGGATCGCACACGAAACCAGCAGCAATGACAACACAGCCAGTCATGACAAAGCCAGCTGCTCCTGTTGTTACGACACAGAATGTGCAGACCCGACCCAATGACCCGAATCCGGATTACCCACCGGATGACAATCATGACAATCCACCGCCTTATCCGGACGATTGGCATCGACCGCCAGAACAAGACCCATGGTGGTGGCACGAGCATGAGCATTATAACGATGAAAATATGAGTTTTAATGGCTGTGGCATTTCAGGGGCAGCGATGCTTTCGTATATGCCGCTGACCGCATCTCTGACAACAGAGGAAAAAAAGCCGGATGACATCAACTTTCCGCCCAAAGAAGAACATGACACCGATTGCTTTTTGGCAGTGCTCGACCAACAAGGCAACATGACCGAAACGATTCAAGCAGATTGGTATGATTATACAGAGGAACAGGTTGCTGCACTGGTTGCACAGGTACAGAAGCAGAATAAACAGGATGGCAAATATGAATCCTTGCAGTACTATGCACAGGACTATCAAAAGGGCACGATTATTTCTTTTATGGACTGCTCAAAAGACCAGAAGTTTTTGCGGCAGCTACTGTTCATCAGTATTGTGGTCTTTCTGTTGATGGAAAGCATTGTCTTTGGATTGACGATGATGCTGACAAAACGGGCGATGCAGCCGATGCAAATTTCATTTGAAAAGCAGAAACAATTCATTTCAGATGCTGGACACGAATTGAAAACACCGCTGACGATTATCTCTGCCAACGCTGATATTTTGCAGGATGAAATCGGAGAAAATAAGTGGCTGGACTATATCCGGATGCAAACGGAGCGAATGCGGATTTTGGTGGATGAAATGATGACGCTGACCAAGATGGAGCACAGCAGTGCAACTGCAACCGCAGAGCGGTTCAACCTGAGTTCTGCCGTAGAAACAATGGCGTTGCCGTTTGAATCACAGGCGTTCGAGCAACAGAAAAAGTTTGAGATTGACATTCAGCCAGAGCTATATTTTCAGGGCAACCCCGAACAGGTTCGGCGAATGATTGGCATTCTGATTGACAATGCATTCAAATACAGTGCGGAGCACGGAGCAATTCGAGTTTCCCTGAAAGAAGAAACCAGCGGTCGGGCAGTATTGGAAGTTTATAATACCGGAAAAGGGATTCGAGAGGACGAGAAAGAGAAAATCTTTGAACGATTCTACCGCAGCGACAGTTCTCGTGCACGGGCAACGGGTGGCTATGGATTGGGGCTTTCGATTGCAAAGAGTGTTGCAGATGCTCACAAGATGAAAATCGAAGTCAACAGCGAGCCGGAACACTGGATCACATTTACAGTATGGTTTCCGGCACAGAAAAAGCTGCCGGAAAAAGAGAAGAATCAAAATCATGCAAAATAATATCTAATCAAACAAAAACCGCCGTTTCCGGAAAAAGCAAATCCGGAAACGGCGGTTTTGTATCTGTAGACAATTGTAAGCAATTGCCTGTTTTAATTCTTGACAGTCTGAATCCGCATGGAAATGTCAAAGCACTTGACCGAGTGGGTGAGTGCACCGAGAGAGATAATATCCACGCCAGTTTCTGCAACCGAGCGGATATTGTCTTTGGTGACATTGCCGGAGGCTTCCAGCAGGACTTTCCCATCATTGATGGCAACCGCTTTTTTCATCTCGTCACAGCTCATATTGTCCAGCATGATGATGTCTGCACCCGCTGCGAGGGCTTCTCTCAGTTCGTCCAGATTCCGAACTTCCAGTTCGATTTTTACCATGTGACCGATTTTTTTCCGGAGAGCAGTTACTGCTCCGGTAATGCTGCCGTAAGCATCAATGTGATTATCTTTCAACATTGCTCCATCGGAGAGGTTATAGCGGTGATTTTTTCCGCCGCCAACGGTAACCGCATATTTTTGCAGCTGCCGCA
>ENA-UPXB01002141-UPXB01002141.1-human-gut-metagenome-genome-assembly--contig:-NODE-2141-length-11560-cov-3.685622_pt1 | contig 11560 bp, 9 predicted proteins | sample MGYA00250055_ERZ773386 | MGnify/ENA primary metagenome ERZ773386 (study PRJEB29103, sample SAMN06111974) | human gut metagenome | biome: human gut; feature: ankylosing spondylitis patient; material... | reverse complement strand
AGCTGATCAACAACATCATGTTAGACGGTAAGAAGGGTGTTGCACAGAAAATTGTATACGGCGCTTTCAATCGTGTTGCTGAGACAACCGGAAAAGACGCTATCGAAGTATTTGAAGAAGCAATGAACAACATCATGCCAGTTCTGGAAGTAAAGGCAAAACGTATCGGTGGTGCTACCTATCAGGTGCCGATCGAAGTTAAGCCAGAAAGAAGACAGGCTCTTGGACTTCGCTGGATCACTCTGTACTCCCGTAAGAGAGGCGAGAAGACTCAGGAAGAGAGACTGGCAAACGAGATCATGGATGCAGCTAACAACACTGGCGCATCTGTAAAGAAGAAAGAAGATATGCACAAGATGGCAGAAGCAAACAAGGCATTTGCTCACTACCGTTTCTAATTGCAGATTTCCCTTTTTCACAATTTTAAGGAGGAAAATCCCTTGGCTGGAAGAGAATATCCATTAGACAGAACCAGAAATATCGGAATTATGGCTCATATCGATGCTGGTAAGACCACACTGACTGAGCGTATTCTGTATTACACTGGTGTAAACTATAAGATCGGTGATACTCATGAAGGTACTGCTACCATGGACTGGATGGCTCAGGAGCAGGAAAGAGGTATCACCATCACTTCCGCTGCTACTACCTGCCACTGGACTCTGCAGGATCACTGCAAGCCAAAGGCTGGAGCATTAGAGCATCGTATCAACATCATCGATACTCCAGGACACGTTGACTTCACTGTTGAGGTTGAGCGTTCCCTGCGAGTACTGGATGGCGCTGTTGGTGTTTTCTGTGCAAAGGGCGGCGTTGAGCCTCAGTCTGAGAACGTATGGCGTCAGGCTGATACCTACAATGTACCACGTATGGCATTCATTAATAAGATGGACATCCTTGGTGCAAACTTCTACGGCGCAGTAGAGCAGATCAAGACCCGTCTGGGCAAGAATCCAATCGTTTTACAGCTGCCAATCGGCAAGGAAGATGAATTCAAGGGAATCATCGACCTGTTCGAGATGCAGGCTTACATCTACAACGATGATAAGGGCGAAGATATTGCTATCTGCGATATCCCAGAAGATATGCAGGATGATGCTGAGTTATATCACACCGAGCTGATCGAGAAGATCTGCGAGCTGGATGATGATCTGATGATGCAGTATCTGGAAGGTGAAGAGCCATCTGTAGATGAATTAAAGAAAGCATTAAGAAAGGCAACCTGTGAGTGTACAGCTATTCCTGTATGCTGCGGTTCCGCTTATCGTAACAAGGGCGTTCAGAAGCTTCTGGATGCGATCCTTGAATATATGCCTGCACCAACCGATATCCCATCTATCAAGGGTGTGGATCTGGACGGCAACGAAGTAGTACGTCATTCTTCTGATGAAGAGCCATTCGCTGCTCTTGCATTCAAGATCATGACTGACCCATTCGTTGGTAAGTTAGCTTACTTCCGTGTTTATTCCGGTTCCTTAGCATCCGGTTCTTATGTACTGAATGCTACAAAGGATAAGAAGGAGCGTGTAGGACGTATCCTTCAGATGCATGCAAACAAGAGACACGAACTTGATCGTGTATACTCCGGTGATATTGCTGCAGCCGTTGGTTTCAAGAATACCACAACTGGTGATACCATCTGTGATGAGCAGCATCCAGTAATCCTGGAGTCTATGGAATTCCCAGAGCCAGTTATCGATATCGCTATCGAGCCTAAGACAAAAGCAAGCCAGGATAAGATGGGCGACGCTCTTGTAAAGCTGGCAGAAGAAGATCCTACTTTCCGTGTTCGTACCGACGAAGAGACTGGTCAGACCATTATCTCCGGTATGGGCGAGCTGCATCTGGAGATCATCGTAGACCGTCTGCTTCGTGAATTCAAGGTAGAGGCTAACGTAGGTGCTCCTCAGGTTGCTTATAAGGAAACATTTACTAAGGCTGTTGATGTAGACAGCAAGTATGCTAAGCAGTCCGGTGGTCGTGGACAGTACGGACATTGTAAAGTTCACTTCACACCAATGGATCCAAACGCAGAAGAAACCTTCAAGTTCACTTCTTCCGTTGTTGGTGGTGCTATTCCTAAGGAATATATCCCAGCAGTTGGCGAAGGTATTGAAGAGGCTTCCAAGACCGGTGTACTTGGCGGATTCCCAGTTCTGGGTGTAAGCGCTGATGTATACGATGGTTCTTACCATGAAGTCGACTCTTCTGAAATGGCATTCCACATTGCCGGATCTATGGCATTCAAGGATGCTATGGCAAAGGGTAACCCAGTTCTTCTTGAGCCTATCATGAAGGTTGAAGTTACCATGCCAGAAGAATACATGGGTGATGTAATCGGTGATATCAACTCCCGTCGTGGCCGTATCGAAGGTATGGAAGACATCGGCGGTGGTAAGATGGTTAAGGCATATGTTCCGCTGTCTGAGATGTTCGGTTACTCCACAGACCTGCGTTCCAGAACACAGGGTCGTGGTAACTACTCTATGTTCTTCGAGAAATATGAGCAGGTTCCAAAGAACGTTCAGGAGAAAGTTCTTGCTGATCATAAGAAATGATAAAATCTAAAAAAGGCTTGTAAATCAAGGTGAAATATCATATAATGATTGATAGCCTGACATTAACTATATTAGCCCCACACATATACAGGGGCGCAAATTAAGGAGGACGTTATAAAATGGCTAAAGCTAAGTTTGAAAGAACTAAAACCCATTGTAACATTGGTACCATTGGACACGTTGACCATGGTAAAACTACTCTGACCGCTGCTATTACCAAGGTTCTGGCAGAAAGAGTTGCTGGAAACGCAAAGGTAGATTTCGAGAACATCGATAAGGCTCCAGAAGAGAGAGAGCGTGGTATCACCATCTCTACTGCACACGTTGAGTATCAGACCGAGAAGAGACACTATGCACACGTTGACTGCCCAGGACATGCTGACTACGTTAAGAACATGATCACTGGTGCTGCTCAGATGGACGGCGCTATCCTGGTTGTAGCTGCAACTGATGGTGTTATGGCTCAGACTAGAGAGCACATCCTTCTGTCCCGTCAGGTAGGTGTACCTTACATCGTAGTATTCATGAACAAGTGCGATATGGTAGACGATCCTGAGTTACTTGAATTAGTAGACATGGAAATCCGTGAACTGCTGAACGAGTACGAGTTCCCAGGCGATGATACTCCTATCATCCAGGGTTCCGCTCTGAAGGCTCTGGAAGATCCAATGGGACCATGGGGCGATAAGATCATGGAACTGATGGATGCAGTTGATACCTGGATTCCAGATCCTGTTCGTGAAACAGATAAGCCTTTCCTGATGCCTGTAGAGGACGTATTCACCATTACTGGTCGTGGTACTGTTGCTACTGGTAGAGTAGAGCGTGGTACTCTGAACCTGAACGACGAAGTTGAGATCGTTGGTATTCATGAAGATACCCGTAAGACTGTTGTAACCGGTATCGAAATGTTCCGTAAGCTCCTTGACAGCGCTGAGGCTGGTGATAACATCGGTGCTCTGCTGCGTGGTGTTCAGAGAACTGAGATCGAGCGTGGACAGTGTCTGTGCAAGCCAGGTTCTGTACATTGCCATCACAAATTTACCGCTCAGGTTTACGTTCTGACCAAGGACGAGGGCGGCCGTCATACACCTTTCTTCAACAACTATCGTCCACAGTTCTACTTCAGAACAACTGACGTAACTGGCGTTTGCGAGTTACCAGCTGGTACTGAAATGTGTATGCCTGGCGATAACGTAGAAATGACTGTTGAACTGATCCATCCAGTAGCTATGGAGCAGGGACTTCGTTTCGCTATCCGTGAAGGCGGACGTACTGTAGGTTCTGGTAGAGTTGTATCTATCATCGAATAATTTTACAGATTTTATATATAAGTAATACAACATGTCTGAATGGACATTATGCTCAAACGATTCGGCTCCCGGAAGTAATTCCGGGAGCTTTTTTGCATGCTGCATATGGAAGATGCGCTGGTGTAGTTTGTTTCCTACCTTCGGATGGGAAAAATATATGAATGATTGGGGATAATGGGAAAGGTGGAAGGGATCGTATGTACGAAAATATGTATGAAAAGATGATAGCAGTGACCAACCGGCATCTGGTGTTGGAAAATGATACAGATGGGGCATATTTAAAGCAGCTTACCTATGTTGCCTCTCTTCATCCAAAAGCCATGGTACTGCGGGAAAAGGATCTGACAGAAGAAAAGTACGAAGAACTGGCAAAGGTGGTTATTAAGCTGTGTGAGAAGGCGGGAACTACCCTTATTTTGCACCGTTTTCCAGAGGTGGTACATCATTTGGGATATGATAAGCTGCATCTGCCTTTGGAAATGCTTAAAACTATAGGACGGCCGGAAGGACTTACACTTCTTGGTACTTCGATCCATTCTGTAGAAGATGCGAAAGAAGCAGGACGTTTAGGTGCAGACTATGTATTTGCAGGAAATATCTTTGAGACAGACTGCAAGAAAGGACTTCCGGGAAGAGGTCTGGAATTTCTTGAAAATGTATGTAAAGAAGTGGATATTCCGGTATATGCCATCGGCGGGATCACAGCAGAAAAAATGCCCCAGATCCTTGGGACCGGGGCAGCAGGTGGTTGTATGATGTCTGGATTTATGCAGTTGAAGGAAAAATAAAACGTTGTTTTTGCAACGAAATTAAGAGCTGCCTGATTTATAGTAATCGCTGTATATTGGATAACTGTGTGATCTGATCTTCGGTCATGACGGACAGCTGGTTGATCAGTTCTATATGATAAGTACCAAGACCTTTTGCAGCATTGGCACATTCACCGGCACAGTCTAATGTGATCGCAGCGAGGATGCAGGCAGTGAGAGCATCTGTCACAGCCAGATAAGTACCTGTGATGCAGGTGAGCATGCAGCCGGTGCCGGTGACTTTTGCCATATTGGGAGAACCATTGTAGATGCCGTATGTGGTATCTTTATTTGGGGAAGCAATGATATCTACTTCACCGGTAACAAGGATCACAGCGCCTGTCTCTTCTGCCAGCTTTCTGGCAATATGGGCCATAGAATGTACGGTATCCGGATCTTTGGCAGTTACAGCGTCAGCTGCACTTACATCTACGCCAGTGCCATGAAAGGCAGCGCCTGCGATTGCACGTATCTCAGAGCCATTGCCTTTGATCACAGCTGGCTTACATTCTTTAATAAAACGTTTTGCAAGTTCCATGCGGAAAGGGCTGCATGTGATCCCTACCAGGTCGATCACAGAGGCTCTTTTTGCATTTTCAGCATCTTTCATTCTTTTGATGGCTTTTCCTGCCAGAAGCATGGACTCAGCCCTTGCATCTGTAATATTTCCAAGGCTGACGGTAAGGGCAGCTGCGCTGGCAGAAATGTCCGCCACTTCTGCAGGATGTTCTGCCATAATAGGGCGTCCTCCAAGGGCCAGAACTGCGTTGGCACAGTCGTTGACCACAATGGGATGTGTGATGCAGTGGATCAGCGGTGCCTGGTCATGAAGTTGGTCACGAACCTGTTTTAAGCAGGAAAGGAGCTGAGCTTTATTTATATTACCATTCCGATTGTCCATGAGATGATCTCCTTATAATAAAAACGCTGCAGCAGAACCATGCAGGCCTGTTACAGCGTTTATTTTGCAATGGATATTTTTTGCACATGTATGCACATCAGGCATGTTTCTTGTTTGTATTCCAGTATACCACTGCCATTGCAACAAAGGCAAGGAGAACAATATATTTGATGCTTCCTGCAACCGGTCCAGGTTCAGCAACGAACTGTTTTACGGCAACTGTGGAAGCAAGATAACCGATAAAGCCTAAAAATGCAATTCCCAGAGAGTCATTCACAACCGTATCTGTATTAGTGTAGACCTGAGAGCCTAAAGCAGTCTGGAATGTGGATAACATATGGGCTTTCTGTAAATGCTTTAAGAAAATGAAAGCAAGGCTGCCTCCGATCAGTGTACCTGCAATAAAGGATGGCACATAGAAGAACCAGGTAAGACCTGTACGTCCCCAGATCAGTGTCATAACAGGATAAGAAACAATAGCGCCGATGATGCCGGTTCCAATGACTTCACCGATGAACGCACATACCAGTTTGCCTTTGGAAAGGCGGTAGAGCATACCGGAAAGAAAAGCGCCAAATACTGCACCGGTCAGAGCCAGAGGCGGGATACCCATACATACCATACGGATGATGCCAATAGCCAGAGCGCACACGAAAGCATACCAGGGACCAAGCATAACCGCACAGGTTACATTAATAAAATGGGCCATAGGACACATTCCCTCTACACGAAGGATCGGGGATATCACGACTCCCAGAGCTACCATCATGGCAAGAAAGACAAGTTTCGTTACATGTGTTTTTGAATTTTTCATATCGTTTACCTCTCCTCATTCTGGCTGTATGTGGAATGGGGTGTTTTTTAATAAAGGCCTTATGAAAATGGCAATAAAAAAACGCACCCACACGGCGCGTTTGGCAAATCTCTGTTAAAAAATAGACATAGCGATGGCGCCGTTTTACAGCTGTAATTGGCGGTCGATGCTCACTAGCATCCTCTCAATCCGAAACACGGAGTCCCATCGCTTCTCTTTTGTACGCAGTGTCAGGGCGCTCCCCCTCACACCGTCTCAGCCCGAAAGCAGATACAAAAGGTCTAAAAATATTATAAACGGAGAGAAAAAAATGTCAAGAGCAAAACCAGCCTATGACTGAACAGTAACCTTTTAAATTAAGATAATGTAATAAAAACGTAATTGAAAATATAAGTTAGATTATGTATGATGTAGGTTGTAAAAAATCTGACAGAATATGGGAGGCAGAAAGAATGAAAAACTATAAAAGATCAGGAGCTGCAGGTTTCCTTTGTGCAGCGGCTCTGTTTCTTGGAACGGGTGTTCTTGCCCTGGGGACCAGTGCATTTAATGCCCTGGCTGCAGAAGTTTCCGGACAGATCACATCCTGTAAGATAACCGATGATAAACAGAACGTTGAGATCGCTTTAAACAGCAGTGGCAGTACAGAAGGAACCGATGGCAAGGTGTATGTGTTCGAGCAGCCTACCTACCAGGATGATCTGGGAAGCCGCAGCGACTATCTTACTTCGGCAAATGCATCCGGCGCCACTACCGTTACCGTTCCTTTTAACAAAGGAGATGGTTCCGACTGTCTTTACAGCAAATTTGTGCTGGCAGTAAAGGAAGACGGTACTTACAAGGCAGTCAGCGAACCTCATTATATTACCAATCCTGAGATCGTGGCAAAGAATACAGAAGCTTTTAAGGAACCTTTGACAAAAAAGGGCTTAAACATTGAGCTGAACATGTTGGATGATGCCTTTGACCTGGGTGTAAAGTATGTGACCACCAATATCGCAGTTTCCAGATTAATGGGATCCGGTATTGATTTCCAGTATGAGGGCAAGACTTATCATTTTAACAAAGGCATTGTAGAAGATTATGATAAGGTCATCAGCGCTTATTCCGGAAAAGGAATGGTTGTAAATGCCATCCTCTTAAATGACTGGAGCGATACGACCTCCAATCTGTTTATTCCAGGGGTACAGAAAACCTCCAGTGCATATTATTACATGTTTAATGCCACCAATGAGGCTGGTTTTGAGCAGTTAAAGGCAATTTCCGCATTCCTGGCAGATCATTACAGCGGCAAGAATGCCAATTACGGAAAAGTTTCAAACTGGATCATTGGAAATGAGATCGAAAACCAGGAATGGAACTACATGGGGCCTATGGATCTGACCAATTATGTGAAGACCTACGAAAAGGCATTCCGTGTATGCTACACAGCAATTAAGAGTACCAATGCAAATGACAGAGTATATCTTTCCCTTAGCTATAACTGGATGAATGATATGGACGGTCAGTTAAAATACGGCGGAAAAGAGATCATTGACAGTTTTAACTCCATTGCCAATAACCAGGGACAGATGGAATGGGGACTGGCTTATCATCCATATCCATGTCCGCTGATCGATCCTGTATTTTGGGATGACGCCCAGGCAACAGGACTGGTTAAAAATGACTTTAATTCACCGGTCATCAACTTTGCCAACTTAAATGTGCTGACTGATTATTTCTGCCAGGAGGCATTAAAGACACCGTCCGGTCATGTGCGCCACATTATCCTTACAGAACAGGGTTTTACAGCTTACAGTCCGACCAGGGGAGATGTTCCGGAGCTTCAGGCAGCAGCCTTTGCTTATTCCTATTATCTGGTAGACAGCAACCCATATATTGATGCTTATACCTTAAGCCGTCAGGTAGATGCTCCTTCAGAGGCAAAAGATGGACTGAAATTAGGCCTGTGGGAGTGCGATATGAGCAAGCCAAATCTGATCGAAGCTACAAAGAGGAGAAAGATCTGGCAGGTATTCAGGGATATTGACAAAAAGAACTCTACTTTAGAGGCAAGTGAGTTTGCAAAATCCCTGATCGGTATCAACAAGTGGTCCGATGTTGTACCTAACTTTAAATGGAAAAATCTGGAAAAGTAAATAAAGGTTGATCAAAACACTGCAGGAGAAAAATTACTTCTGCAGTGTTTTGTATAAAGACAAATATTGTTATATGTACTGGACAAGCGGACAAAAAAAGGCTAAAATAAGAACTGACTTTTTAGAAAAATGAAGCTGATTTAAGCAGAAATAGATACAGGAAGGAAAATGAAAATGGGGTTGATTGTACAGAAATTTGGCGGTACCTCTGTAGCAGATACAGAGCGTCTTCGTAACGTAGCAAGGATCATCACTGATACGTACAAAGCAGGAAATCAGGTAGTGGTTGTGCTTTCTGCTCAGGGTGACACTACAGATGATCTGATTGAAAAAGCAAAAGAAATTAATCCGGAAGGTTCCAACCGGGAGATGGATATGCTGTTATCCACAGGAGAACAGATCTCCGTTGCACTTTGTGCCATGGCTATTGAAGCATTGGGGTATCCGGTGGTTTCTCTTACCGGCTGGCAGGCAGGGATACTTACAGATACGGCAGCAAAGAATGCAAGGATCAAAAAGATCGATACAGAGCGTCTGGAGGCAGAGCTGGACCAGAAGCGGATTGTGATCGTTACCGGTTTCCAGGGAGTAGACAGAAACCAGAACATCACTACACTGGGAAGAGGCGGTTCTGATACTTCTGCAGTTGCACTGGCGGCAGCACTGGAAGCAGACCTGTGCCAGATCTACACAGATGTAGATGGTGTATACACAGCAGACCCAAGACATGTAAAGGGCGCAAGAAAGCTGGATGAAGTTACTTATAATGAGATGCTGGAACTGGCAACTTTGGGAGCACAGGTGCTTCACAACCGTTCTGTAGAACTGGCAAAGAAATATAATGTAAAACTGGAAGTATTATCCAGCTTTACCGGTCATCCAGGTACAAAAGTGAAAGGGGTAGCAAAACGCATGGAAAAGACAGCAGTCAGCAGCGTAGCAAAAGATAAAGATATTGCAAGGATCGCACTGGTAGGAGTGCCAAATGAAGTAGGAACTTCTTTCAAGGTATTCTCTTTACTGGCACAGAACCACATTAATGTAGATATTATCCTTCAGGGCATTGGCCATGAAGAAGGAAAGGATATCTGCTTCACAGTAGCAGAAGGAGATCTTAAGAAGGCAGCAGAGCTGTTAGAGTCCCACAAGGCTGAACTGCGTTTTGCAAGACTGGAGACAAACGCAGATATTGCCAAGGTTTCCGTAGTGGGTTCCGGTATGATCAACAATCCGGGTGTTGCAGCAAAGCTGTTTGAGGCACTGTATGATGCCCACATTAACATCAATATGATCTCTACCAGTGAGATCAAGATCTCTGTACTGGTAGATAAGAAGGATGCAGACCGGGCTGTTCAGGCAGTTCATGATAAGTTTTTTGCATTTTAAATAAAAATAAAAGCAATAGAGCAGACAAACCGGATTAACGGTTATGTCTGCTCTTTACTTTTATGCAAAAAATGGATACAATATTAAATGTGATTGTGGGAGCGCAAAGCGCGGAACAATCCGGTATCAGAAAAAAATAAAAGTCAGGGGAGAAACTATGTATACTTGTGCAAAATGTAATGTATTAGCATGTGGATCGCAGGATCCGGCTGTAAGAGAGAAAATGCCAAAAAACTGTCCTATGCGGGAAAAAGAAAAAATGGATGGGGCTTATGAGAAATATGCCTTAGAGGAAAATCACGAATTTTATGTAAGTTGTTCTGAGATCGAAGGGGAAGGCTATTGCCAATGGCCGAGATTAAAAGAAACAGTGGAATTTTGTAAAAAAATGGGTTATAAAAAAATAGGACTGGCATTTTGCAGGGGACTGCGAAAAGAGGCGCGTGTTGTGGCAGATCTTTTTACAGCCCAGGGCTTTGATGTGGTATCTGTGATCTGTAAGACCGGTGGTTTTCCAAAGGAGTCGGTAGGAATTCCGAAAGAAAAGAAGGTCAATGCAGATGCATTTGAACCAATGTGCAACCCAATTGCCCAGGCCGAATTTTTAAATTCCCAGGAAACAGAGTTTAACATTGCGCTGGGACTTTGCGTAGGACATGACTCTATGTTTTACAAATATTCCAAACAAATGGTGACTACACTGGTGGCAAAGGACCGTGTGCTGGCACACAATCCATGCGGTGCGATCTACTGTGCGGAAGGATATTTTAAGAAGAGATTACAGTAGCAGTTTATGCCAGAATATGGTTTTGGTGGATCTGGATCTTGGAGACTTGAAAAGTGAGGACAGACTAAATGGAATATATTGGAAATAAGAAAAAGCAGGGCAGTATTGTAGAACTTCTGCGGGATGAGATATTGGCGGGAAATATACCTGACGGCAGTGAGATGACACAGAATGAGCTGGCAGAAAGTCTGGGAGTATCCCGGATGCCGGTAAGAGAAGCTCTGATCTTGTTGGAGTATCAGGGATTGATCGATCGTCTGCCTAATAATCATGTGCGGGTGGCATCTCTCACAGAAGACTACTTCCGCCATATTTTAAAAACAGGCTGTAGATTAGAACTTGAATTTTTACAGAATTTAGAGGAAGAAGAACGAAGCAGTCTTCCTGATAGGGAATTGAATTTTCACAGGGAGATCTGGCGCAACTACCCTTACAGTCTTTCCAGAAAAAATCTGGAGACGATAACGGAGATCTACCTTTATTTTGTTATATCCAGACGGAACCCGGAAGGTGTCTGGGGAAATGTCCGGGAGAAAACAGAGGAAGAGATCTTATTAAGTAAGAGTATAGAAAACTGGAAGGCTGGAAAAACAGAAGAAGGAGCCGGACAGTTAGAGGAATATTTTGAAAAAATGGCAGTGAAACTGGCTGCTATCCATAATGGGAGGGATTAAAGAGTTATGGTTACATTAAAACCAATTAAATTGCTGCCTGCAAGGGAACGGGTGGCTTCTGCACTGCGAAAAGCCATTATCTCAAAGCAGATCGGTGAAGGAGCGATGCAGATTGGCAACCCTGATGGTTCTATCCATGCAGAGACAGCCTGGGGCAATCCCGTTGTTACCAAGAAGATG
>ENA-UPXB01002137-UPXB01002137.1-human-gut-metagenome-genome-assembly--contig:-NODE-2137-length-11567-cov-4.003220_pt1 | contig 11567 bp, 9 predicted proteins | sample MGYA00250055_ERZ773386 | MGnify/ENA primary metagenome ERZ773386 (study PRJEB29103, sample SAMN06111974) | human gut metagenome | biome: human gut; feature: ankylosing spondylitis patient; material... | reverse complement strand
AGAGGAAAAGGCCCACTACCTCGATGCGATGGAGCAGGAGATCCGCAGCTATGAGGCGCAGAACAAGACCGGCAACGAGGTGCTGGACACGATCCTGACCAGCAAAAGCCTGTACTGCCAGCAGCACGGCATCACGCTGACCTGCGTGGCAGACGGTGCGGCGCTGGATTTTATGGATACGATGGACCTGTGTTCGCTGTTCGGCAATGCGCTGGACAACGCCATCGAGAGTGTAGAAAAGCTGCCCGACAGCGAGCAGCGGCTCATTCATCTGGTGGTGGCACGGCAAAAGAGCTTTTTGTGGATCCGGGTCGAAAACACCTACGATGGTGCTTTCCAAGCAGACGGCAAACTGCCAAAAAACTACCAAGTCCGACGCCCGCTACCACGGCTACGGTCTAAAGAGCATCTACGACACCGTCGAAAAATACGGCGGCACGGCAGAGATCACCACCCAGGAGAACCAGTTCACATTAAAGGTGCTGTTTCCCATCAAGCAGAAATAACCCGGACAGCCCATTTTGGTGGGCTGTTTTTTGCTTTAAGCAATCTGCACATAAAGCGCATGATACGATTGTCTATTTCGCCAATGCCGCAGGCGGCTTGCGCGGGAAAAACGACCGTTCACGTAGTGAATCCCCTTTTTGCTGTACATTGTGATATAGTGCAGACAACAGAAAAGGAAAGTCTCCTGCGTTTTTTGCTATGGATGATCTTGAAAGCGAGGATCTTGTATGAAAGCAACATCCCTTCTCACCGGCTGGACGTGCCGCCATCTGGGCGATACCGCACCCGGCAAAACGGTGACCCTGCCCCATGATGCTATGCTGGCTGAACCCCGCACCGCCCTGAGCGCGGGCGGCACCAATACCGGCTGGTACGAGGGATATGACTACGAATACCGGCGCACCCTGACCGTGCCGGAAAACGCGCTGGCAGACACCCACATTCTGGAGTTTGAGGGCGTCTACCATAATGCCGAGGTCTGGCTCAACGGTCAAAAGGCGGCGTTCCGCCCCTACGGCTACACCAACTTTTATGTTGATTGTGCGCCGTATCTGCACGCAGGGGAGAACGAGCTGTGTGTCATTGCCCGCAACGCCGACCAGCCCAACAGCCGGTGGTATTCCGGCGCGGGCATCTACCGCCCGGTGCAGCTTTGGACGGCAAGGGGCGCGCATATCGCACTGAACGGCGTTAAAATCCGCACCCTGTCGCTTGACCCCGCCGTCGTGGAGGTGCGCGTAAAGACCACCGCCCCCGGCACGGTACGCCTGACGGTGGACGACCTGCCCGCCGTGCAGCAGGAGAGCGACGGCGAGGCCGTATTTACCCTGACCCTTGATAACGCCCGCCTCTGGACACCTGAAACGCCCAACCTGTACACCTGCCGCGTCAGCTTTGCCGATGATGAGGTGACCGAGACGTTCGGTGTCCGCAAGGTCGAGTGGGGCACGGACGGCTTCCTGTTCAACGGCAAGCGGCACATCATCCAGGGCGCGTGCATCCACCACGATAATGGTCTGTTGGGCGCAGTTTGTGACCCCGACGCCGTGGCGCGCAAGGTACGCCTGCTGAAAGAGAACGGCTACAACGCCATTCGCTCAGCGCACAACCCCTGCTCCAAGGCGCTGCTGGCAGAGTGTGACCGGCAGGGTATGCTTGTCATGGACGAGTACATCGACCATTGGTACATCCACAAAACCGAGCATGACTACGTGGATTATTTCAATGAGTGGTGGCATCAGGATCTGACCGACATGGTGGAAAAAGACTACAACCACCCCTGCGTGGTGCTCTACTCCACCGGCAACGAGGTCAGCGAGACTGCCCAGAAGCGCGGCATCGCCCTGACCAAAGAGATGACCGACTTCCTGCACGGGCTGGACGATTCCCGCCCGGTGACCTGCGGTGTGAACATCTTCTTCAACTTTTTAAGCTCCATCGGCTTCGGCGTGTACAGCGATGAAAAGGCCAAAAAGGAGGCTGAAAAAGCAGAAAAAGCCAAGGCTAAGGGAAAAGCCGTCAAGAAAAAGTCGGTGGGCAGCAAGTTCTTCAACGATCTGGCAGGGCTTTTGGGTGATGAATTCATGAAGCGCGGCGCGACGCTGCATGGCTGTGATGTCAAAACCCGCGATGCCTTTGCGAATATGGATATTGCGGGTTATAACTACGGCATTTATCGCTACAAGCACGACCTGAAAAAGTACCCGCAGCGGCTGATTTTGGGCAGCGAGACCTTCTGTAATGATGCCTATAAGTTCCGCGAGCTGGCGAAGGCTGAGCCGCGTCTGGTCAGTGATTTTGTCTGGGCGGGCATGGATTATCTGGGCGAGGTCATGGTCGGCTCGTGGGAGTATGAGGACTATGCCAAAAACTTTGACGGCGGCCTTGGCTGGGTTTCGGCAGGATCGGGCCGCATTGATCTGACCGGTAAGCCGCTGGGCGAAGCCCTATATACCCGCGTGGCGCTCGAAAAGGACAACGGACCGTACATTGCCGTCTGTCCGGTCAACCATACGGGTGACCGGCACAGCCCCAGCGCATGGAAGATGACCAACGCCATGCCAAGCTGGAGTTGGACAGGCTGCGAGGGCCAAAAGGCTTGTTCATCACGGAGGAAGGCGAGCGGCGGAGAAATACTGCATACAGTGGGAAACTCGGGCATTTGGCACTATGCCTAAATGAACCGCTGCAAAGTTGTGAAACCTCCCGATAGAGGCACGGACGAAAAAGGCTGGATACATGAAATATCCAGCTGAATGGTACGATACTCCATAAAAGCGTCTTGCATCTTACGGGGGTTCTTGCTATACTCAGTATTAAACGCAACAATTACTTGCAAACAAGTTGCGCATGTTGCGCAACCGAAGGAGGATCTGCCATGCAGGGGCGCAAATTACTTCACGGTGGGGACTATAACCCGGAGCAGTGGCTCGACAGGCCGGACATTCTGGAACAGGATATTGAATTGATGAAAAGAGCCCGTGTCAATACCGTGACGCTGGGGGTGTTTTCATGGTCGGTGCTGGAGCCGGAGGAGGGCGTGTTCAGACTGGACTGGCTGGCGGACATCATCCATAACCTTTACGCCAACGGGATCCGCACGATTTTGGCGACCCCCAGCGCTGCACGCCCCGCATGGCTGGCACACAAGTACCCGGAGGTGCGTCGTGTGCGGGCTGACCGCGTGCGGCGGCTGTACCACCGACGTCAGAATTACTGCTATACATCGCCGGTTTACCGGGAAAAAGTCCGCATCATCGACCAGATGCTGGCGCAGCGGTTCGGCAATGACCCGGCTGTCCTGCTCTGGCATATCTCCAACGAGATGAGCGGCGACTGCCATTGCGAGCTGTGTCAGGCCGCGTTCCGCTGCTGGCTCAAGGAACGGTATGGCTCTTTGGATGCCTTGAACAAGGCGTGGAACGCCCGGTTCTGGAGTCACGACTATACCGCTTGGGAACAAATCGAAAGCCCTGCCCCGCAGGGGGAAAATGCCGTGCAGGGCCTTGCGCTGGACTGGAAGCGCTTTGTCAGTGACCGACACATTGATTTTTTGAAATTTGAGCGTGATACCGTGAAAAAATTTGCACCGGATGCAAAGTTCACGGTAAACATGATGTACCGGTTTGACGGCATCGACTATTTCAAAATGTCCAAGGAGATCGACATTGCCAGCTGGGACAACTATCCCACATGGCACAAGCCCAGCGAAACAGTGGAAGAAACGGCGTTGGATACGGCCCTGATGCACGACCTGTATTACTCCATGAAGGGCAGGCCCTTCCTGCTGATGGAATCCAGCCCCAGCTTTACCAACTGGCAGCCGATCTCCAAACAGAAGCGCCCCGGCATTGCGGAGCTTGCGGCTCTGCAGACGGTTGCACATGGTTCGGACAGTGTGCTTTACTTCCAGTGGCGAGCCAGCCGCGGCGCGGAAGAAAAGTTCCATGGTGCAGTCGTCGGCCATGATGGGCGGGAGGATGCCCGTCCCTTCCGGGAAACAGTCGGTGTGGGCCAAAAGCTGGAAGTTCTTTCTGAAATTGCAACGACTTGCCGTGAAAAACAGGCGGCAATCGTCCACGATTGGGAAAACAAGTGGGCATTGGAAGGTTCCTGCGGCCCACGCAATGCAGGGATGGGCTACTGGGACGAGCTGAAGCTGCACTACAATGCTCTTGCGCGGGAAGGCATTGCGGTGGAGTTCGTGAATCAGGAATCCGATTTGACGGGTTATGGCTTGGTCGTTGTTCCGATGGTTTATTTGCTGACCGATGCCTTTGCCCAAAAACTCTGTGATTTTGCCCGGAATGGTGGTACGGTCGTGGTTACATACTGGACCGGTGTGGTGGATGAAAGCGATTTGTGCCGTCTGGGTGACACGCCCTACGGCTTGACCGACCTGCTGGGCCTGCGCCGCACTGAGATCGACGGAATGTATGACGGCGAAACCTGCCGCTGCACCCCGATGGACGATTCCATTTTGCCGGAAACGCAGGCTTCGGCCCTATGCGAGGTCGCAAGTCTGAACGACACCGACCCTGCCGCACCGCTGAGCGTTTATGCCGAGGACTATTATGCAAACTGCCCGGCGGTGGCTGTCCACTCCTACGGGGAGGGCCGTGCCTATTATCTGGCAAGTCGGTTCGAGGAAGCGTTCTATCGCGCATTTTATCGTGCTGCTGTAAAGGAAGTCGGCCTGACCCCGGCCTGGCCGGAGGCACTGCCGGACGGCGTTCTGGCCGCGCGGCGCGGTACGTTCGTCTTTGTACAGAACTGCAATGAACATCCGGTCGAAGTAGGCGGTGTTGCGCTGAACCGTTACGGAACGGCCGTCTGGAAAAACGGCGAGCAGGTCCTGTAAGGCACAAAAATACCAGCTTTCAGCGTTCTGCCAAAAAAGCAGAACGCTTTTTGTTTGCTTTCATACTTGACAAAGCGGGCTTACCCCGGTATGCTGGGGTGGCGCATTGTTGCGCAGTTCTGTGAAAAGGAGAGGATATCCTGTGGCTGCAAAGGAAACCGAAAAAATGACGATCGAGCAGGTGGCCGATGCGCTTGGTGTTTCCAAAACAACGGTATCACGCGCACTTTCCGGAAAGGGACGCATCAGTGAGGCGACCCGCGCCAAGGTATATGCCTATCTAGGACGCACCCGCACCGAGCCTGCCGCCCCGCAGGGCGGCGAAAAGGTGCGCACCAACAACATTGCCATGATCGTGCCACAGCGCTTTATTACGCTGGATCTGCCCTTTTTGCGCAAGTGCATGGGCGGCATCTGCATCATGGCAGACCAGCGCGGCTATGACCTGATGCTTTGCTACGCCTCCAACACCGAGTATTCGCAGCTGCAGCGGCAGCTGGCCAACCACAAGGTGGACGGCGTGATCCTGACCTACGCCATGGCGGATGATCCCTGCATCGAACTTTTGCGGCAATACGAGACACCTTTTGTGCTCATCGGACGCAGCGAGGACAAGACCATCCCGCAGGCAGACAACGATCAGGTCGCGGCTGCCTGCGAGATGACACGCATCCTTTTGCAGCTGGGCGCCAAGCGGATCGCGCTGCTGGTGGGCAGTACCATCTACGCCGTCAACACCGACCGCATACGCGGTTATCTGCGTGGATTCGCGGAATTTGGTGTGCCAGTAGACCAGCGGCTCGTTCATTCCGGTGTGGAATCTGCCGGGCAGACGCTCGATGCACTGGAGGCTGCGCTGGAGCAGAAGGCGGATTGCATCCTTTGCGGCGATGATGAGGTCGCCTTTGAGGTCATGCGGGAGCTGCGGACGCGGCATATCCTCGTGCCCAACGATCTGCGAGTGGCCAGCCTGTACGACAGCTCCATGCTTGCCAGCATCACGCCGTCTGTTTCGGCGGTGCAGTACGATGCCGAGCAGCTGGGCAAGACAGCCTGCCGGATGCTGCTGGACCGGCTGGCCGGAAAAGAGATCGTCATGCGGCAGCTGGAAGGTTATCAGGTCATTTTGCGGGACTCTACCAAGTGGAGGGAACGCTCCCGCAGCATCAAATAACGCGCTTTTTGTGCCTGCTCCTTTCCCGGAGCGGGCATTTTTGCTCTTTGCATGGCAGAGGTTGCGCTAGAGTTGCGCATTTTTGCCCATGTATCCTAATTTTACCGTCACTTTTTCCAGTTTCGACTCAACAATACCGTGAATTTCGTCCATTGACGTGAGCAAAAGAATGCGGTATCCTATGGGTACAGAAAAACAGCTGCTTGGATGTGCGCAACTTATAAGCGCAACAAAGAGCACCCGAAGATTTCAGATTGAGAACGAAGGAGAACTGGATCATGAAAAAGCTGATTTCCCGCCGTAACTTCCTTGCTGCTATGGGTACGATGGTTGCTGCCGGTGCGCTGACCGCCTGCGGCGGTTCTTCCTCTGGCACTGCTTCCTCTGCTGCCGCTTCCAGTACGGCTGCCTCTGCTGCGGAGAGCTGGGGTGATGTGAAGCTGACCATGTGGGGCGCAGAAGAGGATCAGACCATGCTGCGCGAGATGGCGGATGCTTTCATCGAGCAGAATGCGGACAAGGGCAACGTGACCATCGAGATCGGCGTGCAGTCTGAGTCCAGCGCAAAGGATACCGTTCTGGCTGACCCGGAGTCTGCCGCAGACGTTTTCGCCTTTGCTGATGACCAGCTGAACGAGCTGGTAAACGCCGGTGCGCTGCAGGAAGTGCTGCTGAACCCGGACGACGTGAAGAGCCGCAACCTGCCCGGCTCTGTGGGCGCTGCCACCATGAACGACAAGCTTTACGCCTACCCCATGACCGCCGACAACGGCTACTTCCTGTACTATGATGCAAGCATTCTGAGCGCCGAGGACGTGCAGAGCGTGGACACCATGCTGGAAAAGGCTGCAGCTGCCGGCAAAAAGTTCATGATGAGTGTGAACGATGCATGGTACATTTACAGCTTCTACGCCGGTGCAGGTCTGGTGGCTACGCTGGCAGATGACGGTATCAACACCGTCTGCAACTGGAACGAGGCTCCCGGCGCAGACGTAACGCAGGCCATTCTGGATATCACCGCAAACCCCGGCTTCAAGTCCGGCGCGGATGCTGATATCGTTTCTGCCATCAAGGACGGCAGCTGCTGCGCCGCCATCTCCGGCACATGGAACGCCAGCACCGCCGAGGAGGCTTGGGGCGAGGGCTACGCCGCCACCAAGCTGCCAACCTACACCCTGAACGGCGCACAGGTCCAGATGGGCTCCTTCTCCGGCTACAAGCTGGTGGGCGTCAACCCCCACAGCGCTAACGTGGGCGTTGCCATGATGCTGGCCGACTTCATCACCAACGAGGACAACCAGAACAAGCGCTTCAACGACCGCAAGCTGGGTCCCTCCAACATCAATGCCAATGCTTCCGAGGCTGTGCAGTCTGCACCCGCCATTGCCGCACTGGCTGAGCAGAGCTCTTACGCTACCCTGCAGCGGGTAGGCGCAAACTACTGGAGCTCCGCCGCAAGTCTGGGCGAGATCCTCGCCTCCGGCGACACGCAGGGCAAGACCACGCAGCAGCTGGTGGATGACGCTGTGGCCGGCATCACCGCACCTGTGGTACAGTAAGTTCCGGTTTTTCCCGGCGGGCACGCAGCAGAATGCGGTGTGCCCGCTTTTTATCGCAATACAAGAAATCGGCGTCAACCTAACATCCTGTTTGCTATAACCCCCTCTGCATACCAAGAAAGGAGTTGACTTCTGTGGCAGAAATGGTCCTTACACCACCCTTGCGGGCAGATGGCCGGGAGCCGAATTTCCTTCAGAAGTTCGGTCACGCATTTGTTCACGGAGATATTTTTACAAAGCTGTCCCTCTTTGTCTGGGGTCTGGGCTACATTGGCCACGGCCAGCTTATCAAGGCACTGCTGGTAACACTGGTGCAGGGGCTGGGACTGTATTTTCTGGGCACTTCCGGCATTCCTGCGCTGAAAAAGTTCGGCACGTTGGGCACGGTGCAGATGGAGATGCAGTTCAACCCCCTTACCTTAAAGAACGAGGTCAACAACTACGACAACTCGTTTGCCATCCTGCTGCTCAGCGTGATCGCACTGGTGGTCATTGTAACGCTGATCGCTGCTGCCATGCTGGTGGTGCAGAGCAATTACGCATTACAGGCGCAGAAGGCCGCTGGCAAAAAGCCCAACAATTTCCGGCAGGATATCACCTTGTACCTGAACGAAAAGTTCTACGTTACCCTGCTCACCCTTCCGGTGCTGGGTGTGGTGGTGTTCACCATCATCCCGCTGTTCATTTTGATCGCTGTTGCCTTTACCAACTACGATCAGCAGCATATGCCTCCCGCCGCCCTGTTTACATGGGTGGGGCTGGCTAACTTTGCTTCTCTGTTTGGCGGGCAGTCGCTGAGCCTGACCTTCAGCTACGCCTTTGGCCGGGTGCTCAGCTGGACGCTGGTGTGGGCGTTCTTTGCCACCTTCACCAACTTCTTCGGCGGCGTATTTCTGGCTATGCTCATCAACAATAAAAAGACCAAGTGCCAAAAGCTCTGGCGCACATTGTTCATCATCACCATTGCGGTGCCGCAGTTCGTCACCCTGCTGCTGGTGCGCAACTTCTTCTCGGACGCCGGCATCTTCAACACCATGATGGCCAATGCAGGCGTGACCGATTTTTTAAAGGCCATCGGTCTGCTGGGGCAGAACATGAACCACATTCCCTTCCTGACCGATCAGCATTGGGCTAAGTTCATGATCATCCTCATCAACATCTGGGTGGGCGTGCCCTACCAGATGCTCATTGCCACCGGTGTGCTGATGAATATTCCCACCGATATGCTGGAGGCCTCCACCATCGACGGTGCATCGCCGTGGCAGAGCTTCATCCACATCAAGCTGCCCTATCTGCTCAGTGTGCAGGGCCCGGCACTGGTTACGGATTTTGTGCGCAACGTCAACAACTTCAACGTCATCTATCTGCTCACGCAGGACGTTTATATCACCAAGGATCAGGCGCTGGCTTCCTCCAGTGCAAAAGAGGTGGATCTGCTGGTCACATGGCTGTTCCGCCTGACGCAGGAGCAGTACAACTACAAGATGGCCGCCGTCATTGGCATTATGGTGTTCATCATCTGTGCCGTGTTCACGCTGGTATGCTTCCGGTTCCTCAATAAAAAGGAGGCGACGTTCTCTTGACACAGACAACTGTTTCTCCGGCACGCCGGGCAGAGACCGCAGCGCAGCTGCGCCGCGGGCGTATCCTCCGCACAGTCCGCAGCATCCTGCGGCATCTGCTGCTGGCCCTGCTGGCAGCTATCTGGCTGGTACCCATTCTGTGGCTTCTGGTCACTTCCTTCTCCACAGACCGGGGCATCAATGTGCGACAGTTCTTCCCGGCCAGTTACACACTGCGCAACTATGTCAACATTCTGTTCCACCCGGACTCTGTGGCGCAGTTCCCGCGCTGGTTTACCAACACCCTTGTGGTGGCCTGTTTCAACTGCGTTATCTCCACCTGCTTTGTGCTGATGGTAGCCTACGCGCTGAGCTGCTGCCGCTTCAAGGGGCGCAAGCTGATCCAGAACCTTTCGGTCAGCGTCAACCTGTTCCCCGGCGTGCTGGCAATGATCGCCGTCTATTTCGTCCTGAAATATCTGAATCTGACCAACTCCTATGCCGGTCTTATCATGGTCTATGCCGGTTCGTCCGGTCTGGGCTATCTGATCTGCAAGGGCTTCTTTGATACCATCCCCATCTCCCTGCGGGAAGCCGCCAAGCTGGACGGCGCATCCGACGCCCGTGTGTTCTTCCAGGTCGTTCTGCCCATGTCCAAGCCGATCCTGGTCTATACCATCATCAGCTCTTTTATGGTTCCATGGACCGATTTCGTGATGGCAAAAATGATCCTGAATTCGGGCGTCTCTGCCGACTGGACAGTGGCTATCGGTCTGTATAATATGCTGCAAAAGACCCTGATCAACAATTACTTTACGCTCTTCTGTGCAGGCGGTGTGCTGGTGTCCATCCCCATCTCCATCCTGTTTGTCATCATGCAGAAGTTCTACGTCGAGGGCATCACCTCCGGCGCGGACAAGGGTTAACACGTGATTCTCTTTCTCCTTCACCATAAAAACAATCCCCACAGTCCTTTTTGTGGCTGTGGGGATTGCTTTTTCTCAATGGCGGAAAGCAGTTTGTTCATGGTGAACCTCATTTCTATATCAAACGGTGTCTGTTCGGATGTCCTAAACCCTGCCATAAAACCGGCATCGAGCAGCTGACTTATCTCATGTTCATCCGGTCGCTGGACAAAAAGGAGCTTGCCACCGAAGAGTTTGAGAGCATGGCGGGCGAGAAGATGGAGCACATCTTCCCCGCCAGTGCGGCAGGCCAGTCCATGCGGTGGAGCAAGTTCAAGGATAAGGACTCCCGTGAGATTTTCCTCACCATGCAGCAGCGGGTGTTCCCGGCCATCAAAAAGATGAAGTACGGCCGCCTGCCGGATTTTGACGAGAAAGGCGAGCTGGTGGAAACCATTGATGCCGTCCGGGAAAATGCGGTCCATGTGACGGCGTGATACGGCGGAATGCAGAGCGCAGCAAAAAATGTGACCGGGAAGAAGGTCCACCGGCTTTACAATTGCCGGAAAAGGCGGTATTCTTTATTTATGACAAACATCCGCAGGAGGAAACCATGGACATCCGCCAGCTGCACTACTTTCTGGTATTGTGCGAAGAAATGAATTATACCCGGGCCGCACAGCGGCTGTTTTTGTCGCGGCAGGCGCTGCGGCAGAGCATCTCTGCGCTGGAAGCGGAACTTTGTGGGCCGCTGTTTCTCAGTGCCCACCACAAGCTCACCCTCACCGACCGCGGCATGAGCCTGCAGCGCCATGCCACCCCGGTGGTGGAGCAGTTCCAGCAGATGCAGGCCGCCCTGCGGGCCGAGATCCAGTCGGCCCAGCCGGTGCACATCGGCATCAGCGTGGCGCTGGTGCCGGACTACCTGCCTGGGCTGGAAACGCAGCTGGACAAGTTCCGCCAGCAGTACCCCCATGTGGAGATGCGGTTCCGCCTGCTGGACAACGACGCTGTGGCCGATGCCGTGGAGCAGGGCGAGCTGGACGCTGGTCTGGTCATCGACCTGGGCTGTGCGGCCCCGGTATTGGCCCGCACCACCCTGCGGGCCGACCCTGCCTGCCTGCTGGTGCCCCGCGGTCACCCCTTCTGGGACCGGGAGAGCATCCCGCTGGCCGACCTGCGGGGGCAGCGGGTGCTGCTGCCCAGCCTGCGGCAGGACCTGTTCAGTCCGCTGTGGTCGGCCTGTGCCCGGGCCGGGTTTGCGCCCAACGCCGAGATCGGCCCCAGCTTTTACCAGGCCTATTATCTGGTGCAGGAGCAGCTGTGCACCTGCCTGACCCGCTACGAGCCCGGTGCCCGGCGGGAGCTGGACCGGGTGCGGGACGTGCTGCTGGAGGACCTGCCCCCGCTGTGCGTATCGCTGGTGCAGCGCCGGGACTATACCTCGGCCTACATCGACCTGCTGCGCAGCTACCTGATTGATTTATAAGTTGCATAGGC
>ENA-UPXB01002125-UPXB01002125.1-human-gut-metagenome-genome-assembly--contig:-NODE-2125-length-11583-cov-3.511907_pt1 | contig 11583 bp, 9 predicted proteins | sample MGYA00250055_ERZ773386 | MGnify/ENA primary metagenome ERZ773386 (study PRJEB29103, sample SAMN06111974) | human gut metagenome | biome: human gut; feature: ankylosing spondylitis patient; material... | reverse complement strand
GGTCCGATGATGCATCATTTCCCGTTCCGTTCTGGTTATCCTGGTTTGTATCGTCCTGGTTTGTATCATCTGCTGCAGGATCGTCTTTTGCTGTATCATCCGGGGCAGGTGTCACGGTTGGATCTTCTGCCGGAGTTTCCGGATTCTCCGGATTTTCACTGTCATCGGTATTCTCGCCCGGTGCTGTCGTCGGAGTTACTTCCGGCGTTACGGTCGGTTCCGCATCCGGTGTCGGCGCTGCCGTTGGTGTATCCCCTGTATCTTCTCCGTTGTCCGCATCCGGTGTCGGAGTTGCCGTTGGTTCCTCCGCCGGCGTTACGGTCGGCTCTGCGTCCGGCGTTTCCGTCGGTTCTGCGTCCGGGGTCACCGTTGGTTCTGCGGTTGGCTCTGCATCCGGCGTTTCCGTCGGACCCGGAGTTGGTGTTACGGTATCTTCTGCCGCATCCGGTGCCGGAGACTCGCCTGGCGCAAGCGTTGGTGTTTCCGAAACCGTTTCTTTTGCTTTTTCTGCTGCCAGAACAGCCTCATATCCGGCTTCTGTCACCACGATTTCATCTGCCGCAAAAACGGTATCTGTTACTCTTCCCCTGAAGTCTGTTTTCTGCTGTTTCTTTCGATACGTTTCCAGCTCTTTTTCATCCATTCCGACGAATACCAGATATTTTTCTGCTGCTTCCTCCGCTGCCGTTTTGCTGGTATCTGCAGCAGTGTTTTTTTCGGTTGTTTTCCCGTCCGCCTGCAGTTCTGCCGCTGCAACTGCAAGAAGCTCCTGTGCTTTTTCCACGGTTTTTACTGCTGTCTCTGCCGTTGTACCGTCTGCCGTATCATCGCCGGTTTTCAGATTCACATAAACGGCTGCCCGTTTTGTCTCTGTACCGTTCTCCGTTCCGGAGACAGTTTCGTTCTGTACTGCGCTTTTTTCCGTTCCTGCCGATGCGCTGGCACGGAGCGGAACTGCATCGGAAAATACCAGTGTGCCCGCAAGGACAGCACCCATCACTTTCCATGCCTGTTTTTTCTTCATTGCGTTTCTCCTTATGTTCTCTTGGTCTATCCTAAAAAATCTGTCTTTTTGTGTCATAATTTCGCATTACAGCATTATAGCACAAGAAAGAATCCCGCGCAAGGCTGAAGTCGCCTTGAAACGCGGGATTCTCATCTGCTTTTATCGCTTTTTAGTTTGTTTCCATTCTCGTTGTCGTGAGCTGATCCGGGGATAAATTCAGGATTTCCATAAACTCATCACCTGTGATCGTCTCTTTCTCATACAGATATTTTGCCAGCTCGTGGAGTTTCGGCATGTTATCTTTTAAGAGCTGCTCTGCTTTGTCGTACTGTTTTCTGACTGCTGCAACAACCTTCTCATCAATCTGTGCTGCTGTCGATTCGGAGCATGCCAGGGAAGTGTCACCGCCGAGGTACTGGTTCGTTACCGTCTCAAATGCAACCATACCAAATTCCTCGTTCATACCGAAGCGGGTGATCATGGCTCTTGCCACCTTCGTTGCCTGCTCGATATCGTTCGAAGCACCTGTCGTGATGGAATGGAACACCAGATCCTCTGCCACACGGCCGCCGGTCAGGGTTGCAATCTTGTTTTCCAGCTCTTCACGGCTCATCAGGTTGTGCTCATCTTCATCCACCTGCATCGTATAGCCGAGGGCGCCGGACGTACGCGGGATAATGGTGATCTTCGTAACTGGAGCGGAATGGCTCTGCAGTGCTGCGACGAGTGCATGGCCGACCTCGTGGTAGGAAACGATCAGTTTCTCTTTGTCGGTCATGATCTTATTCTTCTTCTGGTATCCGGCGATGACAACCTCAACGCTCTCCTCCAGATCCGCCTGGGTGACGAATTTTCTTCCATCACGGACGGCACGGAGTGCTGCCTCGTTGATCATATTGGCAAGTTCTGCACCAGAAGCACCGGATGCCATACGTGCGATCGCATTGTAATCGACATTGTCGCCCACGCGGATGTTTTTCGCATGGACTTTCAGGATTTCCTCACGGCCTTTTAAGTCAGGCAGTTCAACCGGCACACGGCGGTCGAAACGGCCCGGACGAAGAAGTGCCGGGTCCAGGGAATCCGGACGGTTCGTCGCTGCCAGAATGACAACGCCTTTCTTTCCATCGAATCCATCCATCTCGGCAAGCAGCTGGTTCAGGGTCTGCTCACGCTCGTCGTTTCCGGAGAATCCGCCGCCGTCACGTTTTTTGCCGACGGTATCGATCTCATCGATAAAGACGATACACGGTGCTTTCTCATTTGCCTGCTGGAACAGGTCACGCACCTTCGCAGCTCCCATGCCGACGAACATCTCGACAAACTCAGAACCGGAAATGGAGAAGAACGGAACATTTGCCTCTCCGGCTACTGCCTTTGCAAGCAGCGTTTTACCGGTTCCTGGAGGGCCGACAAGCAGTGCTCCTTTCGGCATTTTTGCACCAATTTCTTCATATTTTTTGGGATTATGCAGGAAGTCAACAATCTCCTGTAAAATTTCTTTTGCCTCATCCTCTCCGGCAACATCTGCAAATTTAATGCCGGTTTCGGACTGTACATAAACCTTGGCGTTGCTCTTTCCAAAGCTCATCGCATTTCCCATGCCGCCCATCATCTTGCTCGTCATACGTTTCATCAGCCACTGTCCGAGCGCAACCATCACAACGATCGGTATTACCCATGTTAAAAGAAATTCCGTGAGTGGCGACATCTGCTCTATGATCGGCGTTCCGAATTCGGTAATACCTGCCTCATATAAACGGTCTACCAGCTTGTAATCATTCATCACACCCGTCTTATAATAATTCGCCGGGCTTGATTTGTCGCTGAAAATAATCTCATTTGACTGGATCTGGACTTCGCTGATTTCGTTGTTATCTACCATCTGCAAAAATTTTCCGTAATCAACTTCTGTTACTTTGGGCTCGAGAAGTCTCGGGAAAAGCAGAAGATTTAACAGCAGAATGACGATCAGCGCAATCACATAATAAAAAATCATGGGTTTTTTCGGTTTCTGCACCTGCTTCATCTGTATCCCCTCCTGTTTCTTGATTTTCTTTCTTTTTTAGTAGCATAAACTTTTCTTTCGCTAAAATCAATCAAATTCTGACATTTCATGAAACTTTTATACTTTTTTATATTTTCGCTATAGAAAAGTAAGTTTCTTGCTTTTCCATCTGTTTTCGGCTATACTTGCGAAAGACTGGGAAAGTCTCTTTTTGAAATTTTGCCCCGAAATGACGGGGTTCATTCGATAAAAAAGCTATAGAAACGGAGGTTTTGTGTATGGGACACAGGTTTACATATGTGGTTTCGCCGGAGGAGGAACGGGAAAATCTGACTGTGGAATGGTTTCTCCGCCGGCATGGATATTCGCGCCATATTATTACGGGCTTAAAACGCACAGAGGACGGCATTTTCCGAAACGGCGTCCGCGCCTGGACGAGCCAGGCCGTGCACGCCGGGGATGTGATCGAAACGCACCTTGTCGAAACAGAACCCTCCGACGGAATTCTGCCGCGGCCGGTTCCGTTTTCGGTTGTGTATGAGGATGACGACATCCTCGTTGTGGATAAACCCGCTGATACGCCGATTCATCCGTCGATTGGAAATTATGAAAATACGCTGGCAAACGGCATTGCATGGTATTTTGAACAGAAAGGTGAACCCTTCGTCTACCGCTGTATCAACCGCCTCGACCGCGACACCACTGGTCTTATCGTGCTCGCCAAGCACGCCTTAAGCGCCGCCGTTCTCTCCCAGGCCATGCGCTCCCGCGAAATCCACCGCACGTATCAGGCCTTCGCCCTCGGCGAAACCGCTGCATCCGGCACCATCGACGCCCCGATCGCCCGCCTCAACGGCTCCCTCATCCAGCGCACCGTCGACTTTGCCTCCGGCGAGCGCTCCGTAACCCATTACCGCACCCTCGCGCACTGCTCCGTTTTCTCCCACCTCGAACTCAATCTCGAAACCGGCCGCACCCACCAGATCCGCGTCCACATGGCTTACATCGGCCATCCGCTGCTCGGCGATACCCTCTACAACAAAACTCCCGGCACTTTCCCCCGCCAGGCACTTCACTCTGCATCGCTCTCCTTCGTCCATCCGATCACCGGAGAACCCTTAAACTTCCACGCACCACTGCCGGAAGATATGCAAAACCTGCTGACATAAACCAACCCCCGTGAGTTGCCGCTCACGGGGGTTTTGTTGTCCCTGATGGAACTGTCATGTCTTTTTGCCGGTGACATTATATCATACACAAAATTTAGTTTCAATCATCATTTTCATACAGTTCTGATTCTCGGTACTTCATCGATATGCAAATATTTGCTGATGCATTTCACAATCACATCATGATCCGAAACCTGTCCCATGCCGGACACTGCTACGGTTGCCACAACGCCGACTTCTTCCACGCAGATCGGAAAACCTCCGCCCAGCATTGCGTATTCCTTCGGGTCCAGTACCATCTGTTTTACGCTCTCCGGCGCATTCGTCGCTGCCATGTAGAGCTGCAGCGAACTCCGCTCCGTCAGAAGCACCGAATTGCTCTTCCGTCTCATCAGCTCCACATTGTGCGGCGTAATGCCGTTATCACAATACTGGAATACAACTTCCCCGTTGCTTCTGCGGATCATGATGCCAACCTGTGCTCCGCGCCGTCTTGCCTCCATCAGGATCATCGTTCCCAGTTCCCATGCGTCTGCATTTGTAAAATGCGTAAACTGCAGAATATCCTCCTGCATATCGAGCACTTTCATCAGTTCATCCATTGTCATTGTCATACTTTTGCCCCGTCCTTTCTGCCATTTTATATTTTTTTAGCTTTTCGCCCCTCGTTTTCTGACTTTCAGTTTATCATTTTCCCAAATTCAAGTCAAGCCAGCCACCCCCGGCATTGGCTAACACGATATCACCGAAAAGCAAAAATTCCACGCCGCAGAAGTTCCCTCCCACAGCATGGAATTTCTCATTTTTATTTTTCTACCATAATACACTTCCGCGGGCAGTTCTCCGCGCAGAGGCCGCAGCCCGTACATTTTGCCGGGTCGATCTCCGCGCGCTGATCCACAACGTGAATTGCATCCGACGGGCAGTTCTTCTCGCACTTCTTACATCCGATACAGCCGATCTCACACGCTGCCATCACCGCCTTGCCCTTCTCGGTTGAGCGGCATTTCACCGTGATCTTCTGCTCATACGGAATCAGGTCGATCAGATTTCTCGGACAGGCCTTCACGCAGGCACCGCATGCCTTGCACGCTTCGCCGTCCACAACGGCAATGCCGTTTTCAATATGGATCGCATCAAACTTACATGCCTTCACGCAGTTTCCAAAACCAAGACATCCGTTTCCGCAGCTCTTCGGACCGCCGCCCGGTACAAAAACGGCGTAGGAGCAGTCCCTTGCACCCGTGTATTCATACTTGTTCTTTGCCACGTCACACGTACCGGCGCACCGTACCACTGCTTTTCTGCGCTCCTGTGCTCCGGCTTCCTGTCCCATAATGGCACCGATCGCTGCCGCAACCGGCGCTCCGCCGACCGGACAGACCGAAATCGGGGCTTCACCCTTTACCACTGCAGCCGCCGCTCCGTCACAGCCCGGGTAACCACAGCCGCCGCAGTTGTTGCCCGGCAGCGCTTCACGGACCTTCGTCTCGCGCTCGTCCACTTCCACATAAAACTTCTTTCCGGCAATTCCAAGGAGAATACCAATCAAAAGGCCGGTTCCACCCACCATCAGGGTGGCTGCTAAAATACCATTCATCTCTTCATCCCTCCTAGATCATTCCGGAAAATCCCATAAATGCCATTGACATCAGCATAGCCGTAAGAAGAACGATCGGCATTCCTTTGAATGACTCCGGGATATCGTTGTACTCCATCTTTTCCCGCAGGCCGGCCATCAGCACCATGGCAATCGTAAAGCCGATTGCGGTTGCCAGACCGTAAACCGTACCCTGCAGAATCGTGTAATCCTTCTGTACGTTGATGAGTGCCACACCGAGTACCGCGCAGTTTGTTGTAATCAGCGGAAGGTAAACGCCGAGCGCTCGGTACAGAGACGGAATCGTCTTTTTCAGGAACATCTCAACGAGCTGTACCAGCGCCGCGATGACAAGAATGAAAACGATCGTTTTCAGATAATCAAGTTCTGCCGGTGCCAGGATAAATTTGTAAATCAGACTTGTCACAAATGAAGAAATCGTGAGGACAAAAATAACCGCTCCGCCCATGCCGGCCGCCGTATCCATCTTTTTGGAAACACCGAGGAACGCACAGATGCCGAGGAACTGGCTTAAGACAACGTTGTTCACCAGCGCAGCACCGATGGCAATCAAAATCAGTTCTTTCATTTCGCTTCCTCCTTTCCTTTCACAGCCTGGCAGTATGCCTTATTGGCGCATGCCATACAGCCGGTCTCTTCTGCCGGGACTGCCGGTTTTCCGGTTTTCTCTGACTTCTGGCGTTTGATGCGGTTCTGCACCGCAACGAGCATTGCCAGCACAAGGAATGCACCCGGCGCCATGATGAAGATGTTGACCGGCTCGTAAGCACTCGGCATTACCTGGATACCGAACAGGGTTCCGGCTCCGATCAGCTCACGGAACATACCGATCAGGGTCAGGCCGACGGTAAATCCAAGGCCCATGCCGATACCATCAAATAAAGACGGGATCGGACCATGTTTTCCAGCATATGCCTCGGCGCGTCCCAGGATGATACAGTTTACAACGATCAGCGGGATGTAGATGCCAAGGGCGGAATAGAGTGCCGGAATAAAACCTTCCATCAAAAATTCCACGATGGTTACAAACGATGCCACAACAACGATGTATGCTGGCATACGCACGCCGTCCGGGATGATTTTCCGAAGCAGGGAAATCATCAGGTTGGAGGCGGTCAGGATGACCATCGTCGCAAGGCCCATGCCGATACCGTTCTTTGCAGAAGTGGTAACCGCAAGCGTCGGACACATACCCAGCATCATGACGAAGGTCGGGTTTTCTTTTATGATACCATTATAAAGCCGTTCCAGCGGCGTATCTTTTCTCATGAGTTCCCTCCCTCTCCGGAAAGCAGACCGGATTCACTGCAGTAGTTAAAACAGCAGATTCCTGCATTGACACCGTTTGTTACAGCGTTCGTTGTCAGAGTTGCTCCGCTCAGCGCATCGATTTCATCATCCGCGGATGCGCCGGATTTTGTGTAGGAGAATGCTTCTACGTTTTTATCCTTGAACTGATTCTTGAAATCGTCTGTGTCGGCACGCATACCAAGGCCGGCCGTCTCGGAAAGTGACAGGAAAGAGATTCCTTTTGTCGTTCCGTCCGATGCAATTCCCATCGAGAACTGCATGCCGCCGCCATAGCCTTCGGTTGTGGAGATGATCTCAACCAGGCCGATCGTCGCGCCGGATGCGTCTTTTGCAAGCAGCAGTTCGTCAATCGTCTGTGCTTCAAAACCGTGGCCGATCAGTGCTGCCGTAAGCTCTGCCTGTTGTGCATCGCTCATTGTTACTTCTTCAAAGGAAGCTGCCTCCGGGAATACGTTCTGACAGGATTCCTGTTTTTCTTTCTCCTGCTGTTTCTGGATCGGCTCCAGGGTTACCTGATGTGCCGCCCCGAGAAGCAATCCGGCAATCAGCGTGATCGCCGCAAGAATCAGTGCGTTTTTTATGATTTTGTTCATGCTTTTTTCTTGCCTCCTCTTCCGAATCCAACCGGCACGGTCACGCGCTCAATAAGCGGAACCAGAAGGTTGGTAAAGATGATGGCATAGGAAACGCCCTCTGCCGAATTTCCAAAGATACGGAATACGCCGGTCAGAAGTCCTAAAATGACCGCATAGATATACTGTCCCTTCTTTGTGATCGGGCGGGTAACGTAATCGGTTGCCATGAACCATGCGCCGAGCATCAGACCACCGCCAAAAAGATGCGCGCCAAGGAAGTTGATATCAAAACCGTGGCCGCCGAAAATCAGGGCGAATAAAAGCTCGGTTCCGATGTAAATGAGCGGAATGTTGAGGTCAATCACATGGATGCAGACAAGGAAAATTCCGCCAATCAGAAGGGCCAGTGCGGAAGTCTCACCGATCGTTCCGGCCGTATTTCCAAGGAACATGGACAGCAGATTCACCTGCTCTCCTGCTTTTGCTGCGGCAAGCGGTGTCGCACCGGATACGGTATCCACAAGATGTGCGGCTGCCGGAGCGGCGAAATTGGTCATATGACCCGGGAAGGAAATCAAAAGGAAGCATCTTCCTGCAAGCGCCGGGTTCATAATGTTCTGTCCAAGACCGCCGAAAAGCTGTTTTACGACGAGAATTGCAAACACACCGCCGATCACCGGCATCCAAAGAGGCGCCTGCACCGGCATGTTCATGGCCAGCAGAAGGCCGGTTACCAGTGCACTGCCGTCGGCAATCGTCACCGGTTTCTTCATTCCTTTTTCATACAGATATTCCGTCAGGGGACAGACTGCCATCGAAATCGCAATCAAAAGCAGTGCCCGAAGGCCGAAATTCCAGACTCCCACGCAGGCTGCCGGGGCAAGGGCAAGCAGGACGGCAAACATGATTTTGTCTGTCGTCACCTTGGACCGCGCGTGTGGGGAAGATGATACGTGTAATAATCCATTCATATGTAAGATCCCCCTATTTCTTCTTTCTCTTTGCCAGAAGCACTTTACGCATCGAGCTGATTTCCTGCGTCAGCGGACGTCTTGCCGGGCAGATAAAGGAACAACAGCCACATTCACAGCACTCCATTCCGCCGTATTTCAGGAACTTCTCTTCCTCTCCGTGCTCCGCAAAAACGGAAAGGCGGGCCGGAAGAATCTGACCCGGACAGACGGAAACGCAGCGTCCGCAGTTGATGCAGGCAGATGGTGCCAGCGCAGATACTTCATCCTCGGTGAGGCAGGTCAGTGCAGATGTTGTCTTGGTTACAGGAACCTCCATTGTAAACAGGGCTTTTCCCATCATCGGACCGCCGCAGATGATCTTGGATGCCTCGTTTTTCAGACCACCTGCCTGCTCTAAAAGTTCGGATAAGAGCATGCCGACCGGCACTTCAAAGTTGCACGGATTCTGTACGGCATCTCCTGTCACGGTAACGATACGGCTCATCAGCGGTTCGCCGAAGCGGACTGCCTGGTAAATAGCGGTCACGGTATCGATGTTATCCACGATACAGCCCGCGTCCGCCGGCAGCATGGAAGAATTTACCTTTCGCCCCGTTGCTGCATAGATCAGCATACGCTCGGCACCCTGCGGGTATTTCGTTTTAAGCTCCAGAACCTCAATGTTATCCTCCGGAAGCACCAGCTCACGGAACTTCGCGATACAGTCCGGTTTGTTGTCCTCAATGCAGATGATTCCCTTTGCTTTCGGGAACATATGCAGCATGATTTTTAAGCCTCCGATCACCTTTTCCGGCTCTTCGAGCATTCTGCGATAGTCGCTCGTCAGATACGGCTCACACTCTGCTCCATTGACGAGAATGTGGTCGATCGCTGACGGATCTTTCGGGGATACTTTGACGTGTGTCGGGAAGCCTGCACCTCCCATTCCCACGATTCCGGCCTCTTTGATCTTGTTCCGGATCGTATCTGCGTCGAGTTTTTCCCAGTGCGGGCACTCCTCAAATGTTTCTTTTTCATACAACCCGTCGTTCTCCACAACGATACAGTCTACCGGGGAACCGGCTGCGGAAACTTTTTTCTCAATTCCTTTTACCGTGCCGGAAACCGATGCGTAAACAGGAGCCGAAACAAATCCTCCCGCTTCTGCGATTTTCTGTCCCGCTTTTACATGGTCGCCCTTTTGTACGATCGGCACAGCAGGCGCTCCGATGTGTTGTGACACTGCGTAATACAATAAGTTGCCCGGCTGCGCTTTGACAATCGGTTTGTCCTTGGAGAGCTCTTTTCCCTCGTACGGGTGAACGCCGCCATGAAAAGTATTTCTTTTCTTCTGAAACATGCTTTTCACCTCATCCTTTCTCTTTTCTATGCTGCATTTATCAATTCACAGCCTTTTTTCGGTTTTTTATGCAAAAAAGGCTGGTGCATTGCCCTGATTATTCCGGTTATTCATATCGGACTTCTTTTAACAGGAGTCCGCATGCCGGTGCAAGAAAACCCGCACTTTCGCGATTTTTTGCTTTGAGAAGCTCCGTCATTGATGCGATATCCCGTTTTCCCATCCCGGCCTCCACAAGCGTTCCGGTCAGGATCCGCACCATGTGGTACAGAAAACCGGTTCCGGTATAGGAAATGATAAGAATCCCGTCTTTCTCGCAGAAATCAATTCCGGTAATCGTCCGTACCGTCGATTTTTTCATACGTTTGTTGGCACAGAAGCTCCTGAAATCATACGTTCCGATAAACGCTTTCGATGCTTCTTTCATTTTTTCCACATCGAGCGGTGCTTCCGGAAAATACACGTATTTCCGCTCGAAAACATGCTTTCTGCCATCGATCACGATACGGTATTCGTATGTTTTGTCCACCGCATTCAGACGGCTGTGGAAGCGCTCCGGCATCCGCGCGAGGCTGGTGACTTCGATGTCTTCCGGCAGATAATGGTTAATTGTCTGCAGAAGTTCTTCATCGGATAGATCCGTATGGAACTTTGCATTTGCGACCTGTCCCGCCGCATGGACGCCGGCATCGGTTCTGCCCGCGCCGTGGATCTCCACCGGCTCTCCTGCGATCCTGGACAGCAGCGTTTCGAGCTTGCCCTGAATCGTGTTGTCCGTATTTCCCTGCTTCTGCCAGCCGTTATAGCGCGTGCCATCGTACTGCAGGATCATTTTATAATTCATCTTTTTCTTCCTTCCTCTGTCCTGTTCTTCCTCTTCCTTTCAAATCATTTTTCTCCAGAAATGGGCTTTTCAGAACCATTTTCTTCTTTCCAAAGTGGCAGCTTATCCTTCGGCATCCCTGCTTTTCTCAATCAAAAAGCTCCGTAACGCTGGACTTCGCGCCAGATTTGCTTCAAACAGCACCACTTCTGCTCCGCCCGGAAAGCTGTTCTGTAAAAATTCAGCGGCACGGCGGATCTGCAGTTTCACATCCTTTACTTCCTTCTCCACTTTTTCCTGTTCCAGTTCACATACCGTTTCAAAAAGCTCTTTCATCTGATCTGAATCGGTTTTGCGACATTTTTTAGCGGTCTCCTCGAGTTTTTTTAACTTTTTCAAGACCCGCGCATTCGTTTCTTCCTCGCCCTTTTTCAGCAGTCCCTGCTGTTTGCACACTGCAAATCCCTGCTCTTTCTGTTGTAGCCAGGATGCGTATGTCTCATCTTTTTTCTGCCTGCAAAGCCCGGTAAACTGGCGAAAGCACTCGGAGAGCTCCTTTGCCGTGTGCTCCTGCTTCTGGCAGCCGGATGCCTCTTTCTGAAGTGCCGCATGAAACAGAGACAGCAGTACAGATCGCTCTTCTGCGGAACCATTTGCCGCCATCTTCTGTTTTTCTGCCATGATTTTTCCGGAAAATGCACCGGTCAGAATCTCCTCTACACCGTAATCCTGTCCATATTTTTCGTAAATCCTGTAG
>ENA-UPXB01002099-UPXB01002099.1-human-gut-metagenome-genome-assembly--contig:-NODE-2099-length-11670-cov-3.591823_pt1 | contig 11670 bp, 12 predicted proteins | sample MGYA00250055_ERZ773386 | MGnify/ENA primary metagenome ERZ773386 (study PRJEB29103, sample SAMN06111974) | human gut metagenome | biome: human gut; feature: ankylosing spondylitis patient; material... | reverse complement strand
AGACGGAGTATTTATAAGCGGCTCCACTGTGCTGAACTCATAAAAAGAATTAATCTGTATCGCCTGATTTGAGACATTCTCAATGCATATGTTGTTAAAAGAAGAAGTGTAAAAATAAATTCAGTCTGAGACTCTGACAGATAAAAAATCCCCGACTTTATCTGTGATAATATATCTGCTGCTTTTTCTTCACTTCCGAGCACTTTTTTGATATATTCTTCTGAAAAATTCACAACACATCTCTCATAATCTCCCAAATCAGCACTCTCACCATAGTGAAGCTCATACGGCCTAAACACGGCAACAGCTCCTCTTTTCAACAGATATCTCCGAGTATCATAAAACATATATCTGCTTCCACCCGATTGAAAGTATATTTCAAAATCTGCATGGTAATGCCACACAGCCATATCGTGCGGTGTGCGGCTTATCACATGACTAAATTCCGCCATTCCATGTACTGAAATCCCTAATCTCTTATTCATAGCCACCAATCATCTCCGACTTATTGAAATGAACCAAATGAAACTGTCTCCATATCCAACATCTATCAGTCCATTTTTTCACAAATTATACGTTCTTTCATATTATAATTAATATAAATATACAAGAGGAGTCCCTATATGGCTTATTATAATGGCAATTACCGCACTGGTCAACGCCAGCCTATGATGACCTGCCCAAATCAGGCTCGTAACAGGCGTGCAAACGGCTGCGGACAAAATACGGCTGTTACGCAGCCAAGCTGCGATTCGGAATCAGACACACCTAAGACCGAAATGCCTAACGCTGCCGAAAAAATGTGTATGATGCAGCCGCGAACCGCCCCTAATGAAGGTGTTATGCGTTCCTGCATTATGCCATCTCCTTACTGCCCTGTAGCAATGGCATATGTACCATTTCAGGCGTTTGAGGAATTATTTGAGGAATCAAAAGCGTTCATGGTTGGCACAGCCTTTCCTTCACTGTTCAAACCTTTTATGAGGGGAGGTCGATGCAGATGAGTGAAGTATGCAATGATAAAAAAACTCTCTTTCAAAAAATTCACGAATGTGAATTTATGATGATTGACCTCGGTTTATACCTTGACACTCACCCTGACTGCACCAAGGCGCTCACTGCCTTTCATAAGCATCAGGCTTTATATGAAAAATATGCAGCTGAATACGAGCGTCTCTTCGGTCCGCTCACATTCTATCAGGTCAATTCCGACACCTGCTGGACATGGCAGCAGTTACCTTGGCCTTGGGAAATGGAGGCGTATAAATAATGTGGATTTATGAGAAGAAACTTGAATTTCCGGTACACATAAAGGAAACTAATCCTAAGCTGGCACAGCTTATTATCAGCCAGTACGGCGGTCCGGATGGCGAAGCCGGAGCCTCTATGCGCTATCTGTCACAACGATATTCGATGAAAGACAGGAGAGTAGCGGGAGTATTGACAGATATTGGAACTGAAGAATTGGCGCATCTTGAGATAGTCGGTGCCATGGTTCACCAGCTCACGCGCGACCTCACACCTGAGGAGATAGAAAAATCAGGTTTTGCACCATACTATGTCGACCATACGCTTGGTGTCTGGCCGCAGGCAGCGGGCGGAATCCCCTTCAATGCATGTGAATTTCAGGTAAAGGGTGACCCTATAACAGATCTTATGGAGGATTTAGCCGCCGAGCAAAAAGCAAGAAGCGTATATGATAATCTTTTGAGACTGATAAGTGAACCGGACATTGTTGAGCCGTTACGCTTTTTGAGATCGAGGGAGATTGTTCACTTCCAGCGTTTCGGTGAAGCACTCAACATCACGCGCGAGGGACTTGACGCAAAGAACTTCTATGCATTCAACCCTTCGATAGATACATGAAATAGAATAATGCAATATTCAAGATATCAGGGTCAAAAGGTCTGAAGTCCGATGCAAGCTTGTTTGCGTAAGGATTTTTGACATTGTGACCCACCAAAAATATGGAACCACCTCTTTGCAGATAAGATATTACGGCTACATCATACCTGATGTGTAATAAACTTCTGTAAAGCGGTGGTTTCTTATATGCTGTTCATGTAAAAATCAACCGCTTTTATGTAAATTTTCACACTAAATTACACATTAATTATTTCCTATTTCTTATTCAGGAAATCATACTGCGACATATAAAGCTTGTAATACATTCCGTCCTTATTTTTCATAAGCTCGTCATGGCTTCCCATCTCGACAATCTCGCCGTGGTCGACATACATAATACATGACGAATTTTTGATTGTTGAGAGACGATGGGCGATAATGAAAGAGGTTCTTCCCTTTAACAGCTCGTTAAGTCCCTTCTGCAGAAGTATCTCCGTCTCAGTGTCGATACTTGAGGTTGCCTCATCAAGTATAAGAATCTTAGGGTCTGCCAAAACAGCACGCGCAAATGAGATAAGCTGCCTCTGCCCTGCCGACAGACGGCTTCCGCGCTCATTAACCTCTGTGTAGTAGCCGTTCTCAAGCCCCATGATAAAGTCGTGGGCGCACACGGTCTTAGCCGCCTTTATGACATCCTCATCGCTCGCCTCCATATTGCCGTAGCGGATATTGTCCATAATCATTCCCGCAAATATGAAGCTGTCCTGCATCATCACACCCATCTGGGTTCTGAGGGATTTGATTGTCACCCTGCTGATATCTATTCCGTCGATAAGCACCTGCCCTGAGGTGAGATTGTAAAAACGGCTTATGAGATTGACTATGGTTGTCTTACCGGCGCCCGTAGGACCTACTATCGCATAGCTCTCTCCGACTCCCGCCTTGAAGCTTACATTTTTAAGGACAGGCACACCGTCATCGTATGCAAAGCAGACATTCCTAAACTCAACCCCTCCCTTAATCTCAGGCATAGGCTTCGCATCTGGCGCATCCGTAACTTTGACCGGTTCATCTATCGTCTCAAATATTCTCTCAAGATATGAAACCGCAGTGAGCACACTGTTATAGAAGTTCGCAAGAGTGGTTATCGGCGCCCAAAATCTTGAGATGTAGCCGGTAAATGCAACAAGTGTACCGACTGTCATCGCCGCATAGCCGTCCGTAATCCATGCGACACCCAGAACATATATTATGGCCGTTGTCACAACCGTGATTGTCTGAACCACCGGGTTTAAGAGAAAGTTATACTTGACCGCATTCAGCCATGATTTTTTTGACTCCATGTTAAGTCTGTTAAATATATCCGTGTTGATGTCCTCGCGGACAAATGACTGTGTGACACGGATACCGTTGATACTCTCCGCTATGTAGGCATTCAGGTTTGACTGCTTATTAGACTGTATCTGCCAGGCTCTTCTCTGTTTTTTCTTGATTATCCACACAAGCGCAGCCAGAATCGGCAATCCGCACAGGCACACAAGCGTAAACTGCACATTCAACATTAACATGAAAATTATAATGAATATAAGACTGCACATATCCGTTATAGTGTTTACAATACCGTTTGAGAGCAGGTCGCTTAGGTTATTTACATAGTTGACCACACGCACCTGAATCTTGCCATGCGGCTTATCGTCATAGTAGGAAAACGGCAGCTCCTGCAAATGCACAAACAAATCACGGCGCAGTGCATGGATGACTCCCTGCCCGACCTCAGCCATCATCTTAATCTTGAATCTGAGTATGAGCACAACTATTATCGTCACGGCAAGCATCAGACAGCTCGAAGCGACGACTCTCTGTGAAGCCGCTGCTTTGCTCATCGTGCCATGAATTGCGCACTGCTCAATCGTGTCCATTACATCCTTCAAAAACAGAGGATTGAGCATTGAAAGTGCACTTGAGATAAGCATGAGCACTATAACCTTAATCAAGGTCTTTTTATAATTGCCAACATATTTTCCAAGACGTTTTAACTGGTTTAAATCAAATTTACTCTCCAAAGTCTCATCTATATCGTATTTATTCCTTGCCATATTTATCCTCATTTCCAGGTAAAAAACAAGCTGTCATACTTATATTTTACACCACATCTTTTTCCTGCAGCTTACCGTAAATACATTGAAAAATTCACAGTTTTACAACCGCCGGCAAAACAATCATTTTCTTTCTGACAAAACCGGATATCCGGGAGACTACGCCGCATCATGCTCCCCATACTGGTGCATGAATACCGTATAATAATAGCCCTTCTTCTGTATAAGCTCATCATGATTGCCCATCTCTGCAATCTCACCGTCAGAGAGTACTATAATCACATCCGCATTTTTTATTGATGAAATACGGTGTGCAATTATAAACACGGTCTCATTCTCTATCCTTGCAAGTGCATCCTGAATCTGCGACTCCGTCTCCATATCCACGGCGGAGGTTGTATCGTCTAACACAAGGATTGACGGCTCCTTAAGGAGCGCCCTGGCAAGTGATATTCGCTGCTTCTGTCCACCGGACAGTCCAACGCCTCGTTCACCCACTATCGTATCGTAGCTATCAGGCATCTGCATGATAAAATCATGTGCGTCCGCAATCTTTGCCGCCCACTCAACTCTCTCAAAAGGACAGTCCGGCTTCGCATAAGCTATATTTCCCTCGATTGTGTCCGAAAAGAGGAATACGTCCTGCATAGCCATTCCGATGCTCTGCCTCAATACTCTTAAATCCATGTCCTTGACATTCCTGCCGCCAACTAACACCTCGCCGCTGTCAACATCATAGAAGCGGCACATAAGGTTGATGAGTGATGTCTTTCCTGCTCCGGTCGCACCGATAATTCCGACTTTCTGACCCGGTTTAACCTTGAAATTGATATTTTTAAGTATCTGTTCACCATCAATACTATATGACACATTTTTAAATTCAACGCTGCCCTCCGGCTTCTTCACATTCTCGTCAACCGGTCCTGTCACAGGATTCTTTATCTCAGGCTCCACCTCGATTGTCGCATATATCTTCTCAACCGATGTTGTAAAACGGTGCCAGTCATTTACCAGCCAGCCCGCCATACGAAGAGGTGCATCAAGCATCCACAGATATCCATTAATCATCGCCATATTTCCAAGAGTCATCTGTCCGTTTATAACCATAAGACCGCCCGCAAGCATAAGCACAAAGGTGAGGAGATTGGCAAGAAGCTCAAATATCGGCACATGGCGCACCCATATCTTTGATGCCGCAAGCTCCGAATCCCTGTACTCCGTGTTCTCCGTGTCGAACTTGGAAATCTCATAGTCCTCCTTGGCAAATGCCTTGACCACTCTGTTACCGCTGATATTCTCCTGCGCAAATGCATTGAGGCTTGAAAAACGCTCCCTTACATTGCCGAACTTAGGCTTTACATTCTTAGACTGGATTATCGTGTTGATGAGTGTAAAAGGAAGCACCGCCAGCATGGCAAGTGCGATTCTCCAGTCGACAGTGAACATCATAAACAGCGATATCGAAAACAGCAGTATACATTCATAGGTTGAATAGCACACATACGACATAAAATGACGTATCGCCATCATATCTCCTGTCTGCCTCGACATCAGATCGCCAGTCCTGTGGCTGTTATAGAACGCGAAATCCTTTGCAAGCAGATTGCGGTACACATCGTCCCTCATATCGTAGAGAAGTCCCTGTGAACAGTTCTCAAAATTCCATAAAAATATAAATCGCAGTCCCGCTCTTAGCAGAGTAACGCCTATCATAAGAAGCAGGAACCTCGGAAGCAGGTCAAGCCTTATATTGCTTCCGTCCCCTATGATGTCATCCACTATAAATCCTGTTATCTTAGGATTTACGATGGCAAGCACGGAGGTAATCGTGACCATGACAAGTCCGATAATCATTCTCCACTGGTACGTTTTAAAGTACGAATAAAACCATTTCATTGCCGTCATTTCCTTAAGTCCTCCAAACTCGCTACTAATGCAGTCGTTTTCATATATGCTTCATGTAAATATTTATATGGACATTCCATATACACCGCACAACAGCAACATATGTTCTCTTTAGGTACAACCTAATATAATGACTTTTCAAACAAATCTCAATGATGTATACTGTTAAAAAATTGATGTTTTCTGCTTTTTTGACTTATGTAAACTCTGGGTTTACTTAATCTGTTGCAATACACTTTTCAAAATGGGGGACTATTTTAATGTTAAAGATTACAAATCTGGGATACAATTCGACGCATGTACACGGAATTAACATGGAACGTCCAAACGGAATGGGACATTATCTCATGCTGCTTGTAAAAAGTGCAGCCTATTTTGAATTTTTGGAGAAAGCCATATGCTGTTGCTGCTGCCGGCATGAAACGAACTCAACGGCGGACGAGCTTTTAAAAGGCAATCTACCGTTTGACAGAAATGCAAGGCATGCGGATATGATAAGACAGTATGTAAATACACCCGCTTTCATAATTTACACAAAAGATGCCCCTGTTTAGTATTACAGCGATGATGAGTATGTGAATGACTGGATAAATTTTGACGATGTTCCGGATGAAAATACATGCAAGGATGAGAATACACGAAAGGATAAGACTACATTCAAAAATAAGAATACATGCAAGGATTCGAATGACAATATCCGCAAGGATATAAATAGAAATTCTTCCGACGATAGTTCAATCAGCGATTTTATGCGAAGCCTCAATGTCCCATTCAACAGCCTCACGCTTCTGTCCGACTACACGGAGCTAAGCCAGCTCATCCGCGACTTAAGGCAGGAGTTCCACCAGACCGGCTCACACCATGAGGAGATTCTTGACGCGAAGCTTAGAACCATACTGTACAAATATAGCGATGCCTACCACCTTGAGACACAGCTCTCCGACAAGCTGAAGGTTCACAGACCGCTTTTCCATGAAATAAGAAACGGCATATACAGCCAGCACTCACCCAAGAAGACGGTGAGTGAGCTGGCTGAAGCTGCCTCCCTGAGTGTATCATATTTCCAACATATTTATAAAGAGCTGTTCGGTGTCCCGGTAACTCAGGATATAATAAGAAGCCGCATTGAGCGTGCCTGCTACCTCCTCACCATGACCCCCGACTCTGTCGCGCATATCGCTGAGAGCTGCGGCTATGAGAATGTGGAGCACTTTAACCGGCAGTTCAAGGAGATTACGGGATTCAGTCCGAATCAGTATAGGAAAAAGAAATAAGCGCTCTTTATTCTCAAAAACAAAATCCAAGCACGAACAATACTGACTAAAATTGATTATGCTAAAAAATATTTATTTACATACTCTTTTCCGCTACTTCGCCCCATCAAAAGTAACCGTGATGCACGTTCCCTTCCCAAGCTCGCTCTCAAGCTCAAGCTGTGCGCCGTGGCTGGCGAGGATATGCTTGACTATGGCAAGTCCAAGTCCGGTTCCGCCGCTCTCCCTTGAACGGCTCTTGTCGACACGGTAGAAGCGCTCAAATATACGTTCCTGATGTTCCTTCCCAATGCCTATTCCGTCATCTTTTACAGTGAGCTTCACCTTGCCATCAAGAGTGTTGCTGACATCGACTATCACATTTCCGCCCTTGTTATTATAGCGTATGGCATTGTCGCACAGGTTGTAGAGTACTTCGTCCATCATCGCCCTGTCAGCGTTTATACAGGCAGAAGTTCCAAGAAGCATAAGCTTTACGTTGTTCTTTGCGGCGGCGATTTCAAGATTCTTCACACAGTTATTCGCCGCTTCGTATAAATCCATTTTCTCAAGATTTAGCTTCACGCCGTCATCAAGCTCTGATAAATTGATGATGTCATTTATGAGTGAGAGAAGTCTTGTGGAATTCTTTCTTATTTCCCCTGCAAAGCGCACACTGTCATCGCCCTTTGCCATGCCATTTTCTATGAGTTCCGCATAACCGGATATCGCAGTAAGCGGTGTCTTCAACTCATGCGATACATTGGCGGTGAACTCCTGACGCATTGTAGCGCTCCTTAATATATCCTCGCGCTGTTCCTTTAACGCTCCGACAAACGGAATCAGCTCCTTGTACTCAGGCTCAAGTGCCGGATTTGCGCTATTGTTCACCAGCTCTTCGATAGGCTTCACAATCCGCTTTGTGAGGTGCTTTGACAGGAAGAAACACATGACATACAGAATAAGTGACAAGCCGATAATTATAGGTATTGCCGACATGAATATCGTCCATATACTGCCGGCTTCCTTCGCAATGCGGATTACGGAACCATCCTCAAGCTTCATGGCATAGTAAAAAATCCTCCTTGACAGTGTATCTGAATTTCTTACACATTTTCCTTCTCCTGTTTTGATTGCTTCAATGTATTCCGGTCTGTCTGAGTGGTTTTCAAGCGAACCTGCCTCATTGTCATACAGCACGCTGCCGTCACTTCCTATCCATGTGACACGCACGTCAAACTCATCCTCACCTGAAAAATCGTTTATCAGATATCTTGCAAACTCAGCATCTGTTTTCAAATCATCAAAAATCTGCTTTTTGAAAAGCTCATAGAACACCATGACCGACATAAAGAGTGTTACCACTATGGCAAACAATGTCATTCTCAAAAACTGGCTTAATATTTTCTCTTTCATGGCTCTAATACATACCCCACATTGCGGACTGTCTTAATCATTGCACCCGCACTTCCAAGCTTCTGCCTCAGTGTCTTGATGTGCATATCAAGAGTTCTTGACTCACCCTCGAAATCCACGCCCCACACCAGCTCCATTATTCTCTCGCGGTGCATGGCAACACCGCTGTTGTTCATAAGGCAGCGAAGCAGTTCATACTCCTTAAATGTCAAATCCTTCGGTTCGTCATCCACATACACGATATGTCTGTCACTGTCAAGGAATATGTTTCCCACTCTGATGCTCTTTTCCGCTCCTGCATCCATACTTCTTCTAATCAGCGCTCTCACTCTTGAAATAAGCTCCATAACTCCGAATGGTTTCGTTATATAATCATCCGCGCCTATGTCAAGTCCCTTCACTTTATCAAGCTCTGTTGACTTAGCAGTGACAAGAATAACAGGAATCTTCTTGGTCTCGCCTGACGCGCGAAGCTTCTTCAATATCTCAATGCCATCCTCATCCGGAAGCATTATATCAAGCAGAATGAGGCCCGGCTTTCTCTTTGCAAGCTCCTTCTTGAAATCCTTACCGCACGCAAAGCCGGTCACATCATGCCCACTGTTGCTAAGCGCTATACTCTCAATCTCCCTTATGTTGTCATCATCCTCAACTATATATATCAACGCCATGTTTTTTACCTTCCTTCATCTGTTTTTTCTGCCTTTACTGGATTTTTTACTACTTTTAGACTGAGCAAAAATCCCATTTCAGCAATAACTTCTATGTTTTCTTTATTTTTTCTGACTTGAACAGACTTTTTCGCCTCTTTTAGACTGATTAAAAACCACATTTCCGCAATGACTTCTATGTTTTCTTTATTTTTCTCTGCCCTGACTGGATTTTTCATCTCTTTCAGACTTAATATAATCCCTACCTCCGAATCAACACGCCGGTACACCGGTCATCTATAATTCAATGCCAGCACCTACATCCATCGCAGCATCATTTTCTAAGGCAGCTCATACTTTTCCTTATACCAATGCACCTTAATCCTGAACTCTTCATTTTCTTTGCTCTTCACATTGTCAAGGTACTCATGTGTGTCGAAGCCGCCATTACCAACAACCTGTATCAGGCATACGGCAATGTTCGAGCAGTGGTCTGCGACTCTCTCATAGTTGGTTATAAGATCGGTAAGCACAAAGCCCAGCTCTATAGTACATTTGCCCTTTCTAAGCCGCCTTACATGTCTGTCCTTTAGCTCCGCCTTGAGATAGTCCATGACCTCCTCTAACGGTTCGACATTCCCCGCCGCCTCAACATTCTCCGTGGAAAAGGCATCTATGGACATATTTACTATCTCATGAATCGCCGTTGTATACACTGCAAGCTCCGCGGCTGCCTTCTCGGAAAAATGAAGCTTCTTGTCTCTCATCTCCTCGGCAGCCTCCTTGATGTTCACAGCATGGTCAGATATTCTTTCAAAGTCTCCAATCACATGAAGAAGCATGGATACAGTCTGGCTGTCCTTCTTAGTGAGGTCTTTTCCATTGAGCTTTACAAGATAAGTTCCAAGCTCTATTCCAAGCGTCAGAGCCTGAACAACAAGAACATCCTCATACTTATCAACAATGTCCTCATAATGAAGTACTCTCTGAACTTTCTCCTCATCGTAGTACTCAAGAAGCTCCATCGACAGGAACAAGCCGTCCCTTGCCGCATTTGCCATCTTTACAGCAACGTTCTTACACTGCTGCACTGCAAAAGCAGGGGATTCCAAGAAACGCGGATCAAGTACCTGTATATCATTATCGACAGAATCAATTTCAACCTTCTCCTGCTTTTCATCCTTATCCTTGATTGTAAGACAGGCAAGCTTTGCAAGAAAATCGCCAAAAGGAAGGAATATAATAGTTGCTGCTATGTTAAAGCAGGAATGCACAAGTGCGATAAGCCATGCATTTGCAGTCATATTAAGTATTCCGAAATGCAAAAATGCATTCAGAGTATAGAATACTACCATGAAAATCACTGTTCCTATAAGGTTAAAATAAAAGTGTACAAGAGCTGCACGCTTAGCATTCTTGCTCGCACCTGTTGCCGATATGAGAGATGTCACACAGGTTCCGATATTCTGTCCCATTATAATAGGAATCGCCGATGCCATAGTCACACCGCCTGTAGCACAGAGTGCCTGCAATATACCTACCGATGCCGATGAGCTCTGAATTACCGCTGTCAGCACAGCTCCGACAATCATACCGAGCACAGGATTTGTAAACATTGTAAACATGCTTGTAAACTGTGGAACATCTGCAAGCGGCTTCACAGCGGCGCTCATTGTCTCCATTCCGAACATAAGTATCGCAAAGCCAACCAGAATCGTTCCTATATCCTTGCGTCTGTCCTTCTTTGAAAATAATATGAAGGACGAACCTATAACAGCAAGTATAGGTGAAAATGAACTAGGCTTCAACAACGATACAAGTATATTATCGCTCTGAATACCTGTGAGTGCAAGTATCCAAGATGTGATTGTCGTACCGATATTGGCTCCCATTATAATTCCTATCGCCTGCCCCAGCTTCATAATTCCTGAATTGACAAATCCGACTACCATTACCGTGGTAGCCGAAGAGGACTGTATTACCGCAGTAACCGCAGCTCCTAAAAGCACAGCCATTATTCTTTTCTTTGTAAGCTTCTCAAGCACACTCTCAAGCTTACCACCTGACACTTTTGCAAGGCCGTCACCCATTGCATTCATTCCATACAGGAAAAGTGCCAGCCCACCAAGCATATTCAACACACTAAAAATATCCATCCTATCTCTCCTATCTTTTCTCTTTAATTTATTGTAACTATCAAGAACAGCCTCCAAAAAACCACGAATTCGTCAATGCAGCGTATTCGCAAAATATAATTTCATAAACCGACTTTGGAACGCAAATATTGCACATCAATTTATAAAGCTCTGCCTTTCTCTTTACAGCCACAATTTATTTTACCGATAATTGCAAAGAATTTTATATGTTTTTTACAATTACGGCATAGTTACCTGTCTGCCAAAATTTGATTTTTTATAATAGGAAATTTATCCAAACTCCCTATTATAAAATGCATTTTCACAATATTTTTTTACCGCTGTATCGCACTACTAACGATAAAACTTC
>ENA-UPXB01002093-UPXB01002093.1-human-gut-metagenome-genome-assembly--contig:-NODE-2093-length-11710-cov-3.390527_pt1 | contig 11710 bp, 10 predicted proteins | sample MGYA00250055_ERZ773386 | MGnify/ENA primary metagenome ERZ773386 (study PRJEB29103, sample SAMN06111974) | human gut metagenome | biome: human gut; feature: ankylosing spondylitis patient; material... | reverse complement strand
GGGCATGACCGGCACAGAGCTTGCAGAAGCGCTGCGCAGCGCAAAGGTCGAGTGCGAATATGCCGACCCGCGCTATGTTGTGCTGATGTTCACCCCGGCAAATCCGCCGCAGGACTTTGAACGGCTGACTTCTGCCGTTCTCCACATTGTGGAAAACCTTACAGGACCGTTCCCGATCCCGGAAAAAAACGATCGTGAGCTTTTGGAGCTGGAACACGAATTGCACACCTGCTGCAGCATCCGGCAGGCCGTGTTTGCCCCGCAGGAGCAGGTGCCCACAGAGCAGGCGGTGGGGCGTATCTGCGCTATGCCGACGGTTTCCTGCCCGCCTGCGATCCCCATTGTGGTCAGCGGCGAGAAGATCACATCGGCTGCCGTCCGGCTGATGCAGAAATACCATGTAATGCAGGCGGCTGTCCTGCGCAAAACGATCTGATTGTTTCAAAAGGCCCAAAGGCATCGTGCGTTTTGCACGGTGCCTTTTTTGCGCGCATATCCTGCAAAGCATGTGCATACTTTTCCAGTAGAGACGGACAGGGAAAGGAGCACACTGCATGGAACTGAAGATCTTTCGGGATACGCTGCCGCAGGCAGGCACGAGCTGCACCGTCAAGGCAGAACTTCCGCTGGAAACCGAGATCCTGATTTCAGATTATCTTCCGCCGGTGTTCAAGCTGGTCAAATGCTTTGCAAAACCGGTGGTGCTGCAAAAGCAGCTGCAGCCCGGGCGGCTTACATTGGAAGGCTATCTGCGCTGCACTGTGTTTTATCAGGGCGAGGACGGGGCCGGGCTTTGCCAGACCGAGCAGAAGCTGCCGTTTACAAAGCAGCTGGAGGTGCCGGAATTTTCCTTCACCAGCTGGACGGCCATGGTGGAAGGCCAGACCGAATATCTCAACTGCCGGGCCGTGAACCCGCACCGCATTGAGGTGCGCGGAGCCTATGGTCTGGTGGCCACGCTTCATGCACAGGACAAGGCAGAGCTGATCACTGCGCTGGCGGACGGCGGCATTGAGCAGAAGCTGCAAACCCTGACCGGGGTGCGCAGTGCGGCGGTGCTGGAAAAACTGGTCACAGTAGAGGGAGAAATAGTGTTCGCAAAGCCTCCTGCCGCCATTCTGGATATTACCGGCACGGCATCCGTACGGGAGATAAAGCTTCTGGCGGGCAAGGCTGTTGTCAAGGGCGAGGTACATGTCCAATGCGCCTGGCGCGCAGAAGGCGATAGCAGCCTGCAAAGTCAGGCGGCATCCCTGCCTTTCAATCAGGTGGTAGATCTGGACGGCGTGGCCGAGGACTGCAAGTGCCTGTGTGTTTTGGAACCGGTTGGTTTTGCGCTGACGGAAGGGGAACAGGGGGCCGGTGGTCAGCTGACAGCCAGTGTGATGATGCATCTGCACGCATGGCGGTCTTGCCAGCTGCAGTACGTATCGGATGCGTTTTCCACCCGGTTTGAGACCACCATCACGCCGCAGGAGTTGGTGGTAGAGGATCTTGCCTGCATGCTGAACGAGACGGCTTCCGCCACCGCTGCCGGATCTCTGCCGGATGCCGGTGCACAGCTCCGGGCCTGCTTTGTGGCCTACGGACCGGCACAGGTGGTTCCTTATCGGGACGGCTGGGCTTTTACCGTGCGTGCTGTTGCCACAGCCTTTGCAGAAAACAGCCTTGCCGAGCTGGAAAGTTACGAAAAAACGCTGGAGCTGGTCTTTCCGCTTGCGGTGGATGCACCGCAGGGTGCACAGCTCAGCCCGGAGTGCTGGCTGAGCACTGAGAACATCCAGTGCAGCTGTACCGGCGGCACGCTGGAGGTCACGGTGACAGCCCGCGCAGAGGGAGCCATCCTTTGCCGCAGCACCCATCAGGGCATTGGCGGCGCAGAGTTGGGTGAGCCGCTGACCGTGCCAGACCCGGAGATCGCACTGCGCATTTACTACGCGCAGGCCGGAGAAGAGCCTTTCGGCATTGCAAAACGGTTCCATGTATCACCGGCACAGATGCTGGCCGCAAACGGTCTGGATGCAGGAACACAGACCCTGCCGCAGGCGATGCATTTTCTGGTGCCGGGCGCATAAATCGACGAAGAACGCTGCCTTTTCAGGCGGCGTTCTCTTTTTATGCCGAAAAGAAAGTGAAAAAGCCCTTTCTTCTCTGTGTGCGGGAGAGTATAATAAGAAGCGGCGTTTGAAATAGGAAAGGAGTTAAAAACAAAGATGAATTCCAAAAGTAGGCTCCTTGCCCCGGAGCTTGTCAATGCAGAAAGGCCGGTTTGGGCTTTCAGCAAAAAGATCTTCTGTGAGGGCATGCGGGATGGCGTGCCCATCGCACTGGGATATTTTGCAGTCTCCTTCTCGCTGGGCATTGCAGCCCGCCGGGCGGGATTCACCCCATTTCAGGGCTTCCTGGTCAGTCTGCTGAACAACGCTTCGGCCGGTGAGTATGCTGCATTCGCCATCATCATGGCAAACGCAACCTATCTGGAAGTAGCAGTTATTACCTTGATCGCAAATGCACGCTATCTGCTCATGAGCTGCGCGCTGGCCCAGCGCTTTGCACCGGGCACGCCCTTCTGGCACAGGCTTGTCATCGGCTATGATGTGACAGACGAGCTTTTTGGCATCACCATTGCACGGCCCGGCAGCCTGAACCCATATTATACTTACGGTGCCATCCTGCTGGCTGCTCCCGCATGGGCCATCGGTACGGCGCTGGGCATCATTGCGGGCAATCTGCTGCCGCTGCGGGCTGTCAGTGCGCTGAGCGTTGCCCTTTACGGCATGTTCCTTGCCATCATCATTCCTCCGGCGCGTAAGAGCAGGGTGGTAGCTGCACTTGTGGCCATCAGCTTTGCGCTGAGCTTTCTGTGCAATTACCTGCCAGGAATATCCGCTCTCTCGGAAGGCACCCGTACCATTCTGCTCACCGTGCTGATCTCCGGTACAGCGGCGGTGCTTTTTCCGGTAAATCCAGACGAGCAGGAGGCAGAGCATGACGCATAACAATTACATCTACATTGCAGTGATGGCGCTGGTGTCCTACACCATCCGCATCCTTCCGCTCACACTGATCCGCAAGCCCATCAAAAACCGCTTCATTCAGTCGTTTCTGTATTATGTGCCCTATGTGACGCTGGCGGTCATGACCTTCCCGGCCATTGTCAACGCGACCCAGAGCCCGGCTGCCGGTGCCATGGCGCTGGTGGTAGGCATTGCAGCTGCTTGGTTCGGCGCAAGCCTGTTTCAGGTATCTGTGGCCTGCTGTGCCGTCGTGTTCGTGCTGGAACTGTTCCTTTAAAATTTTTGTGCCCGGCAGGCTGTCATGCTGCTGGGCACTTTTTCCTTGCCCTGCAGGAGGAAATTATCATGAAAAAAATTCTTATCACCGGTGCAGGCGGCTTTGTCGGCTCCCGCATTTTGCAGCAGTGGCAGGGAAAGTACGAGCTTTGCGCCCTTCCAAAAGGCTTTTTCTGTACAGCCGATGAAGCTCTCGCCCGTGCACAGGTGGAAGCTTTGCATCCGGATGTGATCCTGCACACCGCCGCTCTTTCCGATACCAGTTACTGTGCGCAGCATCCGGCAGAAGCTTACCGTGCCAATGTGGAGCTGCCAGTCTGGCTGGCACGGGCTGCGCAGCAGACGAAGGCAAAGCTGGTGGCATTCAGCTCGGATCAGGTCTATGCGGGAACGAAGCAGCAGGGCCCGTTGTCAGAAGCGTTGGATCTGCATCCGGCAAACATTTATGGCCGGTATAAATTGGAAGCAGAGCAGCGCGTGCTGGAGCTCTGCCCGGACTCGGTCCATCTGCGTGCCAGTTGGATGTATGACCTGCCCGGCTATGGGCTGCCCATCCGGGGCAATCTTCCGCTGAATCTTCTGCGTGCCGCGCTGAAGGGAGAGGCTCTGCGCTTCTCCCGGAACGACCACCGCGGCGTGACCTATGTGCGGCAGGTGATCGAAAATCTGGAGCCTGCCATGGCGCTGCCCGGCGGTGTATACAATTTTGGCAGCGGCAATGCCGAAAACATGGTATGCACCGCCCGGCAGTTTGCCGAAACGCTGGGAATCGCTGTGCAGATCGAGGAAGAAAGCTGGGGCCGGAACCTTGTGATGGACACCACAAAACTGGAACGCTTCGGCATCCGGTTCGACACCACTCAGCAGGGCATCCAGCGCTGTTTAAAAGATTACGGGCTGAGAACGCTGTAAAATTTCCATATCGCACAAAAATCAAATAAAACAAAACAAAAAAGCAGGAGTTCTGCGCGAAATTCTTCCGACCAAAGCGGAAAAAACGCACAAAGCGCCCTGCTTTTTGTGTTTCTCAGCGGGAAACAGCCGTTCACGAAAAAGTCATACTTAATTTACAAGGATACGCAGTTTTGCTATAATAAATCCGCTTTTTTGGTAAAGCAGTCGAAAAGAATGATTTTTGTCAAGATTTGAGGAGAGTGGAACATTTGAAGGAAGTCAAGCTCGAAGAGTCGGCGTATCAGTTCGACGCCAAAATGTCCCTGAAACAGGCGATCCCGCTGGGTCTGCAGCATGTCTGCGCCATGTTTGTGGGCAACCTGACCCCGCTGCTGATCATCACCAGTGCCTGCGGCATTGCGGGTGGTGAGTTCGCAGATCTGCAGGTCACGCTGCTGCAAAGTGCCATGTTCGTGGCCGGTGTGGTCACGTTGGTGCAGCTGTTCACCATCGGCCCCGTGGGCGGTAGCGTGCCCATCATCATGGGTACCAGTTCCGGCTTTATTGGCGTGTTCAACAGTGTTGTCGGCAGTATGGGCGGCGGTGTGCTGGCCTATGGTGCCATTATGGGTGCATCCATCATCGGCGGCATTTTTGAAAGCGTGTTGGGCTTCTTCCTCAAGCCCCTGCGCAAGTTCTTCCCGCCGGTCGTCACCGGTACGGTTGTACTTTCCATCGGTCTTTCGCTGATCTCGGTGGGTATCAATTCCTTTGGCGGCGGCAACAGCGCAAAAGACTTCGGCTCCATGGAAAATCTGCTGCTGGCCCTGTTCGTTCTGGTGGTCATTCTGATCTTCAAGCATTGGACCACGGGCTTCCTCAGCTCTTCCGCGATCCTGATCGGCATTCTGGCCGGTTACGTTGCAGCCTTTGTCATGGGTCTGGTGCTGCCCACCACCGGTGTCACTGCCGATGGTGTAGAGTTTACCAAGGCATGGGTGCTCAACTGGAATAAAGTGGCACAGGCCTCCTGGTTTGCCATTCCCAAGCTGATGCCGGTCAAGATCGTATTTGACATGCGCGCCATTATGCCGGTGATGATCATGTTCGTTGTTACCGCTGTTGAGACCGTGGGTGATATCTCCGGTGTCATGGAGGGCGGCATGAATCGTGAACCCACCGATAAAGAGCTGTCCGGCGGTGTGATTTGTGACGGTCTGGGCTCCTCCTTTGCGGCTCTGTTCGGCGTACTGCCCAACACTTCCTTCAGCCAGAACGTGGGTCTGGTGGCCATGACCAAGGTGGTCAACCGCATGGCTTTGGCCTCCGGTGCCATCTTCCTGATCCTGTGCGGTCTGATCCCCAAGCTCGGCGCACTGATCTCCATTATGCCGCAGGCCGTTCTGGGCGGTGCTGCCGTTATGATGTTCTCTTCCATCGTGGTCAGCGGCATCCAGCTCATCACCAAGGAAAAGATGACCCCGCGTCAGCTTACCATCGTCTCGGTGGCTCTGGGTGTTGGCTACGGCATGGGTGCCAATAGCGGCATTCTGGCACAGGCTCCGCACGCTTTCCAGCTGATCTGCGGCGAATCTGGCATCGTCCCGGCTGCGTTCGTGGCGATCCTGCTGAATGTGCTGCTGCCGAAGGATGACAAGGCAGTATAAAGCTCAAAGCTTCTGCCGGGCCAGTGCTTCCAATTGCGCCAGTGCTTCGGGCGTGTCGGCGTCGGCCAGTTCATTCCGATCCGCAATGTAAACGGTGTGAACATGCGCGGGATATTTCCGAAGCAGAACACTTCCGCCCATGCCCTGCGGCAAGGTGAGCAGTTCCTGAAAAAGTCCTTTTTCAAACAGAACGGGGCTTCCGGTAAGGGGAGACGGGTCGTTACGGACCCGGAATCCCAGACGGAAGATCTCCCGTTCTGTTTCTTTTTGCCGTTCCAGCCGAGTCCCGTGGTCCCGCCCAGAGATGCCTGCCATGGCTTCCACTGTCTCGCGGCACAAAAGCGGCTGGTCTCCCGGCAGGAACATGCAGCCAAAAAGCTCCGGCACCTGTTCCAGCAGCGCGGAAAGTCCCAGCCGTACCGTATCGTTTCGGTCGGGCAGATCGTGCAGCAGCACCGGAACATTGCGGGAGCGGCAAAGCTGCGCAACTTCGTCCGAGCGTGTCACCACGATGCGGGCCGAAAGTTTTGGAGTATCGGTCGCCGCAAATGCGCGGCAAAGCATCGGTTCCCCGCAGAAATCTGCCAGCAACTTGTTGGAACCAAAACGGCGGCTTACCCCGGACGCCATGATGACACAGCCCACCGGAAGAAGTTCTTTCATATAGTACCACTCCTTCTGAAACGAATTGACAATAGTATTATATCGAAATCTGTGTTAAAATAAAAGAACAGAGAAAAAAAGAGAGGAACCTGCAGCTATGATGACGATCCGAGAATATAAGCGGGCCGAAACTCTGGAAGAAGCGTGGCAGCTGAACCAGAAAAAGGCCAACCGTGTGCTGGGCGGCATGATCTGGCTCAAAATGGAGAACATCAATGTCGGCACAGCCATCGACCTGTCCGGTCTGGGACTGGACACCATAGAGGAGACCGAGGGCAGCTTTTCCATTGGTGCCATGGTTACACTGCGCCAGCTGGAAGAGCACGCCGGTCTTGCTGCGTATACCCATGGCGCAGTAAAGGAAGCGCTGCGGCATATCGTGGGCGTGCAGCTGCGCAATCTGGCAACTGTGGGCGGCAGCATCTACAGCCGATTCGGCTTTTCCGATGTGCTCACACTGTTTATGGCCATGGATTGTTCGGTAGAGCTGTACAAGGGTGGCATCGTGTCCCTGCGGGAGTACGCCGAGCGTCCTTATGACCGGGACATCCTTGTGCGGCTGATCGTTAAAAAGGAAGAAGCAGAATTTTTCTATCAGTCCGTGCGCAACAGCCAGACTGATATCCCGGTGCTTACCTGCGCTGCCGCCCGTCTGGAAAACGGCAGCTATCGCATTGCGATCGGTGCGCGGCCGCTCAAGGCTGTGCTGTTTGAGCTGCCGGCAAAGGCGGGTGTTTCTGCGCAGGAACTGGCGCAGAACTTTGCCGATGAAGTAAAGCAAAAAATTGTCACTGGCTCCAATATGCGCGGCAATGCCGAGTACCGCCGCCATCTGGCAGGCGTTCTGACAAAGCGTGCTGTTCTGGAACTGGAAGCACGCACGGCACAGGAGGAAAATTAAATGCAGATCACTCTTACATTGAACGGCGTCAAGGTCACAGAGGATGTGGCCGCAGATATGCTACTGATCGATTTTGTACGTGCCCACGGCTGCAAGAGCGTCAAGCGCGGCTGTGAGACCTCCAACTGCGGTCTGTGCACGGTGTTTCTGGACGAGAAACCGGTGCTGTCCTGCTCGGTACTGGCAGCGCGTGCCAGCGGCCACAGCATTACCACACTGGAAGGCCTGCAGGAAGAAGCAGCGGAGTTTGGCGGTTTTATCGCGGATCAGGGCGCAGAGCAGTGCGGCTTCTGCAACCCGGGCTTTATCATGAACGCACTGGCCCTCTTCCGCGAGAATCCGTACCCCAGTGAGGAAGAAGTGAAGGAATATCTCTCCGGCAACCTCTGCCGCTGCTCTGGCTATGAGGGCCAGCTGCGCGGCATCATGAACTTTCTGGCATGGAAAAAGCAGAAGGAGGCCGCAGAATGAGTACCATCAATAAACCCTTCCGTAAAAAGGATGCGATGCAGCTGGTCACCGGCCAGCCCGTTTATATGGATGATGTGATCCCGCAGGACTGCTTGACCGTGAAGCTGCTGCGCTCTCCGCACGCGAATGCCATCGTCAAAACCATCAACACCGCTGTGGCAAAAAAAGTGCCCGGGATCGAAGCGATCTTTACATGGGAGGATGTGCCGCAGGATGCGCCGCGCTACACGCAGGCAGGCCAGACCTATCCGGAAGCCAGTCCGCATGACCGCCTGCTCATTGACCGCCATGTGCGCTTTGTGGGCGATGTGGTGGCCATCGTGGCCGGCAAAGACGAAAAGTGCGTGGATAAGGCCCTCAAACTCATCAAGGTGGAATATGAGGTTTTGGAAGCAGTGCTGGACTATCACACTGCCAAGGACAACCCCATTCTGGTGCATCCGGAGGACAACTGGGCCAGTTTGTGCCCGGTGGGAGCCGACAACAAGCGCAACCTCTGTGCCCATGATGAATGCGGAGACGGTGATATCGACGCAGTGCTTGCAGCCAGCGATGTGGTCATCGACCATGTGTACCACACCAAAGCCTGTCAGCAGGCTATGATGGAGACCTTCCGCACTTACTGCTCGATCGACACCTATGGACGCCTGAACGTGCTCAGCTCCACCCAGATCGTATTCCATGCACGGCGCAATATTGCAAACGCACTGCATATCCCCAAAAGCATGGTGCGCGTAGCAAAGCCCCGCATCGGCGGCGGCTTTGGCGCCAAGCAGACAGCGGTCAGCGAAGTATATCCGGCTTTTGTGACTTGGAAGACCAAAAAGCCCTCCAAGATCATTTTCAGCCGTATGGAAAGCCAGACGGCCTCTTCGCCTCGTCATGAAATGGAGGTCCATGTGCGGCTGGGTGCTACGAAGGACGGCATTGTGAAGGGCATTGATCTGTACACCCTTTCCAATACCGGCGCCTACGGCGAGCACGGCCCCACAACGGTAGGCCTTTCCGGCCACAAATCCATCCCACTGTACGGCAAGGCAGAGGCATTCCGCTTTATCAGTGATGTCGTGTATACGAACCACATGTCTGCCGGTGCTTACCGCGGCTATGGTGCAACGCAGGGCCTGTTTGCGGTAGAATCTGCCGTCAATGAGCTGGCCCACAAGCTGAACATGGATCCCTTTGAGCTGCGTTTGAAAAACACCGTGCAGGAGGGCGATGTGATGCCCGCCTATTATGGTGCCGTCAATACCAGCTGTGCACTGGATCGCTGCCTTATCAAGGTGCGGGATATGATCGACTGGGAGCACAAGTATCCTGCCCGTGATATGGGCAACGGCAAGGTGCGCGCTGTCGGCATGGGCATGGCAATGCAGGGATCTGGCATTTCCGGCATGGATGTGGGCAGTGCGACCCTGAAACTGAATGACGACGGCTTCTACACCCTGATGATCGGTGCGGCCGACATGGGCACAGGCTGTGACACTACACTGGCGCAGATCGCTGCCGAGGTTCTGGACTGCCCGCTGGACAATATCACGGTCTTTGGAGCCGATACAGATACCTCGCCCTATGACTCTGGCTCCTATGCGTCCAGCACCACTTATGTTACCGGCAAGGCCACTGAAAAATGTGCCATGAAGCTGCGCACTCAGATCTGCAGGCTGGGCGCAGAGCTGTTGGGATGTGCTGAGGACGAGGTGGAATTTGACGGCAGGGATGTTTTTATGAGCAAGGACCCTGCACAGAAAAAAACGTTGTCGGAGATCGCGTATGCTTCCCAGTTCGGCCACATGGTACCGCTGGAAGCCACCGAAACGCATACTTCGCCTTTGTCGCCGCCGCCGTTCATGGTCGGTGCTGCTGAGGTGGAAGTGGATACCGAGACCGGTGAAGTAAAGCTGTTGGAGTTTGATGCCTGCGTGGACTGCGGCACGCCTATCAACCCGAATCTGACCTGTGTACAGACCGAGGGCGGTCTGCTGCAGGGCATCGGCATGACTTTGACCGAAAACATTACCTACGATAAGAATGGCTATCCGCAGGAAAACTCGCTGTTCCAGTACAAGATCCCTGCCCGTACCGACGTGGGGAAACTCAAGGTGGAGTTTGAGAGCAGCTACGAACCCAACGGTCCCTTTGGCGCAAAGTCCATCGGCGAGGTCGTCATCAATACGCCGCTGCCGGCCATTTCCGATGCGATCTATAATGCCATTGGTACCCGGTTCTATGAGCTGCCCATTACGCCGGAACAGATCGCCATGGCTGTTGCCAAAAAAGAGTAAGCGTTTGTATGCCGATTGAAAACGACTTTCCGTTTCTGACGGAAAAAGGCCACATTGTATCATTTGTGGGCGGCGGCGGCAAAACGACACTGATGTACGCCATGGCTGCGCACTGTGCCCGTAAGAACTGGCGTGTGATGGTGACCACCACTACCCATATCATGCAGCCGTCCGGCGCTGTCTGGGCGCAGACGGACGCGGAGCTTTTCCGTCTGTGGGAACACGGCAGCTATGCCGTTGCCGGAACAGCCGCTCCCGGCGGGAAAATGACAACTCCGCCGCAGAAACAGCTGGAGCATTGGATGCAGCTGGCCGATATCGTTCTCATCGAAGCGGATGGTTCCAGACGGATGCCCTGCAAGGCACCGGCTGCACATGAGCCGGTGCTCTTGCCGCAGTGTGATATCGTGCTTGCGGTTGCAGGCGTTTCTGCACTAGGGGAATCACTGGAAAAAGGATGCTTCCGGGCAGAACTGGCACAGCAGATTTTGCGTGTCCCGGGAAATGCTGTACTGACGCCAACACTGCTGGCAAAGCTGCTTGCCAGCGAGTCCGGGGGGAAGAAAGCGGTAGGGGAGCGCAGCTTTTATGCGGTGCTCAATCAGGTAGACACCGAAGAGCAGGCCGTGTTGGCCCGTCAGACCGCTGATATCCTGAAAAAGCGTTACAGCGTGCCTTGCATTCTGACTCATTTTGAAAAAGGAGAGCGTGCATGAGCAAAGAAGAAAAAATCGTGTTCTGTACCGGCGGCGGATGCACTGCAAAGCTGGGAGCAGGTGTGCTGAGCCGCATTCTGGAAAAACTGCCGCGCGGGGAAAAAGACCCGAACCTGCTGGTGGGCTACGACAGCCGGGATGATGCCGCCGTGTACCGCATAACAGATGATATTGCGCTGGTGCAGACGGCGGACTTTTTTCCGCCAATGGTGGACGACCCTTATACCTTCGGGCAGATCGCTGCTGCCAATGCCTTGAGTGATATCTATGCCATGGGAGGCGAGGTGAAAACTGCGCTGAATCTGGTCTGCTTCCCTGAGAGTATGGATCTGAACATTCTGGGGGAGATCCTGCGCGGTGGTGCAGAAAAAGTTGCCGAAGCAGGCGGAAGCCTGGCAGGCGGTCATTCCATTGCCGATACAGGCGTAAAATATGGTCTGTCCGTCACCGGTCTTGTGAACCCCAAAAAGATGTATACCAATGATTCCGGCCAGCCCGGCGACAAATTGATCCTGACAAAAGCTCTGGGTGTAGGTCTGCTCTGCACGGCAAACCGCGTAGGCGAAGCCGCTCCGGAACATATGGCAGGTGCCATCGCGTCCATGACGACGCTGAACAAAGCAGCTGCTGAGATCAGCCGCCGCTATTCTGTTCACGCTGCTACTGATGTGACAGGATTCAGCTTTCTGGGCCATCTGCATGAAATGATGGGAGGAAAGCTTTCCTGCGTCATTGATGCACGGTCGAGGGTCCCGATAAGCGAGGCATCGACTGTGCGCTGCTCTATAATCCGGCACTCTTCACGGTGAAGAACACCCGA
>ENA-UPXB01002090-UPXB01002090.1-human-gut-metagenome-genome-assembly--contig:-NODE-2090-length-11716-cov-3.969413_pt1 | contig 11716 bp, 12 predicted proteins | sample MGYA00250055_ERZ773386 | MGnify/ENA primary metagenome ERZ773386 (study PRJEB29103, sample SAMN06111974) | human gut metagenome | biome: human gut; feature: ankylosing spondylitis patient; material... | reverse complement strand
CGTCTAAAATGATCGCGGCCAGCTCGCGCTTGCGCGCGGCGGAGAGCTGGTCGTCATTTTCCATTGTGTCGCACGGACGCAGAAAATGACTGCGCCCGTCATAGAGGAAGAGCGGCAGGTCATCGAGTGCGATCAGATGCAGTGTGCCGCGCAGCGTCCACATTTTGACGGCGGAGGTGCGCAGGATATCCTCATCCGGCGCTTTCCCGCAGCGGAGACGCAGCGCGTGCAGGCAGTTGCCGTAAAACTGCGCCTGCAAGCCGCAGAGGTCGCGCAGCACGGTGAGCTCGTCTTTCGCGGGGGCAAAAAGATACTGACGGTTCATGCGGAGCAGAAGAATGTCGTCGATCTGCATGGGGCGCCTCCGTTCGGTGCAAATTTTTCCGCCGGAATACTTGCGAAAAATGCAGCATTTTGATATGCTATGTCACATTGTAACATGTGTGATATCCGGGAGGCAACTATGAAAAATCCGAAAGTCCGGCAGGTGGTGCTGCCGCTGATCACAGCGATGATCTGGGGCAGCTCCTTTGTGACCCAGAGTCTCAGCGCGGGGCATCTCGGATGCTTCAGCTTCAACGCGCTGCGTTCCATTCCTGCGGCATTGGCGCTGCTGTTGCTGCTGCTTGTTGTGCGGCGCATTCGCCCGCGCGAGAAGTATACCGCGGAGGAAAAGCGCGCGCTGCTGCGCGGCGGCCTGATCTGCGGGTTCTTCCTTACACTCGGCGTCAATTTGCAGCAGTTCGGCATTGAAACGACGACCGCGGGCAAGGCGGGCTTTATCACGACGCTCTATATCATACTCGTGCCGGTGTTCAGCATCATGCTGGGCAAAAAGGCGAAGAAGAGCACCTGGATCTATGTGCTCTTTGCTGTGGCGGGGCTTTATTTCCTCTGCTTTGACGGCGGCTCCGTCTCGTTCAGCAGCGGCGATTTCTATATTTTCCTCTGCGCCTTTGCCTTTACCGCGCAGATCCTCGCGGTGGATCATTATGTGCAGCGGGTGGACGGCATTGCGCTTTCCTGCGCGCAGTTCGTGGTGGTCATTGTGCTCTCGGCCGTCGGCGCGCTCGTCTTCGGCGAGCACACCACGCTTGCGGCTGTAAAGACCTGCCTTCCGTTTTTGCTCTATGTCGGCGTGATGTCGAGCGGCGTGGGTTATACGCTGCAGATCCTTGCGCAGAAGGACGGCGACCCGACGGTCGTGTCGCTGCTGCTGAGCCTCGAGTCGTTTTTTGCCGTTGTCTGCGGCGCGATCGTCCTGCACGAGCGCATGAGCCTGCGCGAGTATTTCGGCTGCGCGCTGATGCTTGCGGCGGTCATCCTCTCGCAGCTGCCGGAGAAAAGCGCCAAAGCGGTTGAAAGCGGCAAAAAAGAGTGATATAATAAACTGCTTTAATAAAAATGTGAAAGAAACGGACAGACTATCATGCGGATCAATATTTTAGGCGTTGGCTTTGATAATGTGACAATGGACGAGGCGCTTGCGCGCGGGGAAGAGCTTCTGTGCTCCGAGGGTGCGCACTATGTTGTGACGCCCAATCCCGAGATTGTGGAGACCTGCCGCGCGGATGCCGCGGCGAACGTCGCCGTCAACGGTGCGGACCTCGTGCTGCCGGACGGCATCGGCATCGTGTACGGCGCAAAAATTCTGCACCAGCCGCTCAGAGGCCGCGTGCCCGGCATCGAGTTCGGCACGGGCATGATCGAGCGCTGCGCCAAGCTCGGCAAGAGCGTTTACCTGCTCGGCGCAAAGCCGGGCGTCGCCGAGCAGGCGGCGGAAAATCTCAAAAACCGCTTTCCCGGCCTTGTCATCGCCGGCACGCACGACGGCTATTTTAAGGAGGATGACCCCATCGCCGCGGAGATCAAGGCGAGCGGCGCGGACATGGCGCTCGTGTGCCTCGGCGCGCCGAAGCAGGAGCTCTTCATGGCGAAATACGGCGAGGCGACGGGTTGTCATCTGCTGATGGGCCTTGGCGGCTCGATGGATATTTTTGCGGGCGTCGCGCAGCGCGCGCCGGAGTTCTACTGCAAGCATAATTTGGAGTGGTTCTACCGCCTCATCAAAAATCCGTCCCGCTTCGGCCGCATGATGAAGCTGCCGCTCTTCCTTGTCCACGTTTCGGGGGAGAAGCGCAAATGAGCGGCAAGCTGATCGTATTTGAAGGCACGGACGGCTCCGGCAAGGCGACGCAGAGCAAGCTGCTCTTCGAGAGGCTGCAGCGCGAGGGTGTCGACTGCCGCAAGCTCAACTTTCCCCGCTATGGGGAAAAGTCCGCCGCGCTCGTCGAGCTGTACCTCGGCGGCGCGTTCGGTACGCACCCGAGCGATGTGAACGCCTACGCGGCGTCGACGTTTTACTCCGTCGACCGCTACGCGTCCTACAAGCAGGACTGGGGCAAATATTACGAGGCGGGTGGACTTCTGATCGCTGACCGCTACACGACCTCGAACGCCGTGCATCAGGCCGGCAAGCTGCCGGACGGCGAACGGGAGAAATATCTCGACTGGCTTTTCGGCTTTGAATACGGCCTTCTGGGCCTGCCCGAGCCGTCGCTCGTCTTTTATCTCGATGTGCCGACCGAGCTGACCGAAAAGATGATGCGCGAGCGCGAACAGGCGACAAACACGAAGGCCGACATCCACGAGCAGGACGAAGCTTACCTGCGCGCGTGCCGCGAGAATGCGAAAAAGGTCGCCGAGCGCTGCTCCTGGCAGCGCATTGGCTGCTCGAAAGACGGCGCGATGCGCACGGTCGAAGACATACACGAGGAAATTTACCGCCGCGTGACGGAACTTTTGAAGGCTTGACCACATCAAAAACAAGTGAAAAGGGGACGCTCACGCGCCCCATCTTCACAGGAGGAGAGTGCCTTAGCAGCAGCAATCGTTGCTGTTGCCGCAGCCGCAGTTGTTGCTGCAGCCACAGCCGCAACCGCAGCCATTGCCGCACCCGCCGCAGCCGAACAGCACCAGAATGATGATGAGGATCAGCCACACGCAGCTATTGTTGTTATTGCACATTTTCGTTTCACCTCACTTGTCATGCCCTATCCTATGCGCGAGCGCGCAAAGGTGAGCCTGACCGATAGAAAAAGGTGAGGGAATTTCAAATCAGCAAGGAGGAGCTATGAGCTACGAGGACAACTACGATCAAACCGCCCGCTGGGACGCCGAGAGCGTCCGCGAAGCGGAGCAGCGCACGCAGCACCGCTCCACGCGCAGCAGCGCCGAGCGGCAAAAACTGAAGAAGAAAGGGCAGCGCCGCCGCTTTACGCTGTGGCTCGCGTTCGTGCTCATCACGTCGGCGATCCTCGCCGGTGTGGGCTGGCTGCTGGCGAACGACATGTGCTCTTTCAACAAGGCACCGGTCGAGACGACCATCGAGATCACGCGCGACGACAACCTGAACACCATCGCCACGAAGCTCCACGACGAGGGGCTCATTAAGTACAAGTGGTTCTTCAAGGCGTTCGGCAGGCTCCGCCACGCGGAAAGCCGCATCGGCATCGGCACCTACGCCGTCGACAGCGACATGGACTACGACGCGCTCATCAACCGCATGAGCAACAAGAACGCGTCGCTCACGGCGAATACCGTTAAAATTTCGATCCCAGAGGGCTATAATGTCCGCCAGATCATCGCGCTGATGGACAAGTATGGTGTCAACACGGCGGAAAAGCTCACCGACGCGGCGATGAACTCGGACTTCAACTATTCGTTCATCGACAACAATAAAAAGGGCGACCTGACGCGCCTTGAGGGCTATCTCTTCCCCGATACCTACGAATTCTTCGTGGACGAGGACCCGACGCACGCGCTGTCGAGACTGCTCGACAACTTTAATACAAAGATGGGCGATGAGCTCATGCAGAAGGTCGAGGCCTCCGGCTATTCGCTCAACCAGATCTTGACCATCGCCTCGCTCATCGAAAAGGAGACGGACGGCACGGACCGCGAGAACATCGCGTCGGTCATCTATAACCGTCTCAACAACATCGGCGAGACGTATCACAAGTTACAGATCGACGCCTCGCTCATTTACGGCCTTGGTGACAACTACACCGGCACGCTCACGAGCAGCGACCTCAATTACAACACGCCCTACAACCTCTCGATGTACGAGGGCTTACCGCCCACGCCCATCGCGAACCCCGGTCTCGCCTCCATCCAGGCGGCGCTCGAACCGGCGCAGACGAACTACTACTTCTACGCGCTCGGCAAGGACGGCGTGCACCACTTCTTCAAGACCTACGCGGAGCACTCGAGCTTCGTCAGCTCCAGCCAGTACGCAGGCTAACATAAAATGACGCGGCAGCGTGGCTTATGCCACGCTGCCGCTTTGAAAGAGGACAACGATGAGAAGAAAACCCGAGATCCTCGCCCCGGCGGGCGATATGGTAAAATTGCAGATGGCCGTGCTCTACGGCGCGGACGCAGTGTACTTAGCCGGTACGAGCTTCGGCATGCGCTCGTTCGCGGGCAACTTCACGCCGGAGGAGCTTCCCAAAGCGGTGAAGTTCGCGCACGACCACGGTGTGCGCGTCCACGTGACGGTGAATACGATGCCGCGCAACGACGAGGTCGCGCGCCTGCCCGAGCACTTGGAGCGTTTGAACGACGCAGGTGTCGACGCGCTTATTTTGGCCGACCTCGGCGCGTTTACGCTCGCGGGGAAGTATGCGCCCAAGTGCGAGCGCCATATCTCGACCCAGCAGTCGATCGCAAACTACGAGTGCGCCCGCGCGTGGTACGATTTGGGCGCGAAACGAGTGGTGCTGGCAAGGGAAGTGTCTTTACAGGAGATTCGCGAAATGCGGGCAAAAATTCCCGAGGAATTGGAGATAGAGACCTTCTGCCACGGCGCGATGTGCGTGAGCTATTCGGGCCGCTGCCTTCTCTCAAACTACATGACCGGCCGCGACTCGAACCGCGGCCAGTGCGCCCAGCCCTGCCGCTACCAGTATGCGCTGATGGAGGAGAAACGTCCGGGCGAATATTTCCCCGTCTTCGAGGATGAGAAGGGGACCTACATCATGAACTCGCGCGATATGTGCATGATCGACCATTTAGACGATATCATGGACGCGGGCATCGACTGCATCAAGATCGAGGGGCGCGCGAAGTCGGCCTACTACGCCGCCATCGTCACAGGTGCGTACCGCCATGTGCTCGACGACGTCGCCGCGGGCAGGGAAGTCGATCCCGTATGGCGCGATGAGGTAGAGCATGTGAGCCACCGCCATTATTCGACGGGCTTCTACTACGGCCAGCCCGGGCAGTATTACGACAATTCGCGCTACATCCGCGACTGGCAGGTCTGCGCCGTCGTGACGGACTGCGATGCGGACGGCAACGCGACGCTGTCGCTTCGCAACAAGTTTGCCGCGGGCGACGAGATCGAGCTCGTCGGCCCCGACAGCCGCCCGTTCACGATGACCGCGCCCGTGATGCACGACCTCGAGGGCTTCGAGCTCTACGAGCCGCGCACACCGCAGACGGTGTTTAAGATGAAGCTGCCGCGCTTTGTGCCGCCGATGAGCTTCGTGCGCCATGCGGTTTCTTTGAGCGCAAAGGATTAAAACGCTTTTTCGCGCCTTTTCGGGCACGGGGGGATAGGCAGTGCCGAAGGTGCTGCACCACATTTCCTGCTCCTCCTGCGCGGCCGCAGGAAAAAATGCAAAAACTTATTTTTGCGCTTTCAAAAGCTTTCGCTGGGCGAGGATGCCCGGCAGGATCGCGCACAGCGATCCGATCAGGAAGCAGACGATACCGACGATCATGTTGAGCGGGATTTCCTCCTTGAGAAAAAGAAATGCGAAGATCGGCGCGATAATGGGCTTCAGGAAGAAGATGAGCGACGCCTCCTGCGCGGACGTTTTCTCCATCGCCATCATGTGGCAGACGAAGCCCGCCGCGGAGTTGATGCAGCAGATGTACAGCAGTGCCGGAATGGCCGAGGCAGGGATATTTTCAAAGAGCGGCACGTCGATAAAGAGGTTCAGCCCCACCGCGCCATAGAGCGACGCGCCCGCTGCCGTGCGGCCGAAGAGCAGAATGAACACGAGCTCGCCCGCGCCGAAGAGAAAACTCAGGCACGTAACAGCGATGCCGCCGAAGCGCGGTGTACGCTTTTTGCCGAACACACTGTAGAGTGCGAACATCACGGCGGAGAGAATGGCGAGCACCGAGCCTGTGGGATCGAGCGTCGCATGAATGGGGTCAATGATGATGAGCGCCGCCGTGAGCTCCAAAATGAGCGCGATAATGTGGTTGCGATGAATGTCCTCATGCAGGAAGAGATGGGCGAACACCGTGACGAAGATCGGATTGCAGGAGAAGATGACCGCCACGATTGACGCGCGCGTATAGGTCACGGACATCTGGTAGAGCGACATCGCGATGACGACGCACAGAAAGCCCGAAAGCGCGAAAAAGCCGATGTCCTTTCGCGAGAGCGAGGCGTTTTTCTTCTTCATCGAGCGCGAGGCGAACGGGATGAGCAGAATGCCGCCGACGAGAAAGCGCAGACACGTGATCTGCATGGGCGCAAACACGCCGTGCACGGTTTTGAGCATGACCTCCATCGTGCTGAAAATGACGGCACAGAGGACGATATAGACATAGCCGGAGCGGGAACGGTTCATAGCGATTCTCCCTTCATCATTCAAACGAAAGCAGTATATGCCATTTTCTGCCCAAAGGCAAGGGATGCTTGACAAAAGCTGAATTTGAGATATAATAACGCAAGTAAAACGCGATGAAAAAGTCAGCTTTGCAGACGAGCCTGAAGCGAGAGGGGAATGGTGCAAGCCCTCGGCCACCGGTGCGAAGCAGCCGCTTTGGAGCCGTCCGCGAGGAGCGGAACGCCTCGTCCCCGTTACCGGACGGCTAAGATGCTTTCCCCCAAGCGGAAAGATAATTAGGGTGGTACCGTGAAGTGTCAAGTCTTCGCCCCTATGTGTAGGGACGGGGGCTTTATTTTTTTGGAAAGGGATAGATATGCGCAAAAAAGTGTGGCTTTTCGCATTGGCTGCGGTGCTGCTGGTGATTTTGGCCGGCTGCCGCGGAAACGAGCTGCCCGACGGCATGGACGAGGACAAGGTCTCGAGCGCGGGACTTGCCGTCATGTCCCAGCTGACGAAGGGCGAATATGAAGAGGTCTACGACGCGCTGCGCGAGGACGTGCGCGAGCAGACGAGCGCCGATGCCATTGAAGAGATGATGGATATCGCGACCGAGGGGCGCGGCCACTTCAAAAAGGTCAAGGATTCGATGGTGACGGGCGTGACGGACGCGGACGAGCCGCATGCCATCGCCGTCATCGGCGCGAAATACGACAAAAAGTCCGTGGTGTTCCGCATCGCGTTCGATACGGAGATGAACCTTATCGGACTGGATGTGAGAGGGAAGTGAGCAGATGACAAGAAAAATCATCGACATGACGAAGGACCCGCGCGGCGGCCAGTTTGAATACTTCCGCACGATGACCGACCCGTGGGCGGGCATCACGGTTCCGGTGGATATTACGGATCTTCTTGCTTCGCTTAACGGCCGTCCGTTTTTCCTCAGCTATCTCTATGCGGTGATGCGCGCGGCGAACGCCGTTCCCGAGCTGCGGCGGAGATTGCTGCCCGACGGTCAGGTCGTTGAGTATGATCACTGTGACCCGTCGTACACCGTGATGAAGCCCGACGGCACGGGCGTTTACGTCTACTGCCTGCTTGAGGACGATCTGTCGTCTTACGAAAAGTTTGTCGCCGAGGGCAAGCGGCGGCAGAAGGAGACGCTCGAGCGCGGTACGCTGACCGAGGATGGCGACGTGCTGGCGAATTTCTTCGTCTCCTGCGTGCCGTGGCTCTACTACACGCAGATCAAAGAGCCCGCCGGCGGCGCAGACGACAGCAATCCGCGCTTCGCCTGGGGAAAATACCGCGAGGAAAACGGCCGCATGATGCTGCCGATGTCACTTTTCATCAACCACGCGCTCTGCGACGGATGGCACGTCACGCAGTTCTATAAAAATCTCGACCGTGAGCTCGCGGAATTGAGCGCTTATCTGAAAACACAGAACGAACAACAGTAAATTTTACAATAAAAGGAGAAACCAACCATGTCTCAGCCCAAGTATTACGGTCTCAATGAGCTGCGGGAAATGTTCCTGCACTTTTTTGAGACAAAAGGCCATCTGCGCCTGCCCAGCTTTTCCCTGATCCCGCAGAACGACGCGTCGCTGCTGCTCATCAACTCCGGTATGGCGCCGATGAAGCCGTTCTTCACCGGCGAGCAGGAGCCCCCGCGCCACCGCGTGACCACCTGTCAGAAGTGCATCCGCACCGGCGACATCGAGAACATCGGCCACACCGCGCGCCACGGCACGTACTTTGAAATGCTCGGCAACTTCTCGTTCGGCGACTATTTCAAGACCGAGGCCATCCACTGGGCGTGGGAATTCCTGACGAGCCCCGAGTGGGTCGGCCTCGACCCGAACCGCCTGTATCCCTCTGTTTTCGCCGGCAACGAGACCACGCCCGCCGACGACGAGGCGTTCCGCATCTGGCACGAGGAGATCGGCATCCCCGAGGACCGCATTTTCAAGTTCGGCAAGGAGGACAACTTCTGGGAGCACGGCTCCGGCCCGTGCGGCCCCTGCTCTGAAATTTACTACGACCGCGGCGAAAAGTACGGCTGCGGCAAGCCCGGCTGCACCGTCGGCTGCGACTGCGACCGCTATATGGAGGTCTGGAACATCGTCTTCTCCCAGTTCGACAACGACGGCCACGACCACTACACCGAGCTCAAGCAGAAGAACATCGACACCGGCATGGGTCTTGAGCGCTTGGCCGTTGTGTGCCAGGACGTTGATTCGCTCTTCGACGTCGACACGGTGATGAACATCACGAACAAGGTCACGGAGATCACCGGCGCGAGCTACGGCCAGAGCCGCGAGAAAGACGTGTCCCTGCGCGTCATCACCGACCACATCCGCTCGGCTTCCTTTATGATCTGCGACGGCGTGCTGCCCAGCAACGAGGGCCGCGGCTACGTGCTGCGCCGCCTGCTGAGAAGAGCCGCCCGCCACGGCAAGCTGCTTGGCATCAACCGTCCGTTCCTCTATGAGGTCGTGGATACGGTCGTGCACGAGAACGAAGGCCATTATCCCGAGCTGCGCGAGCGTCAGGCCTATATCACCAAGGTCATCCGCACCGAGGAGGAGAACTTTGCCAAGACCATCGACGGCGGCATGAAGATCTTCACTGAGCTTCTGAACGCCCACAAGGAGAAGGGCGAGACCGTCTTCTCCGGCGCGGACGCGTTCAAGCTGTACGACACCTACGGCTTCCCCATCGACCTGACGGTCGAGATGGTCGAGGACGAGGGCATGACGCTCGACCGCAAGGCCTTTGACCACGAGATGCAGGAGCAGAAGACCCGCGCCCGCGAGGCGCGCAAGGCGCTCGGTGACCTCGGCTGGGCGGGCGTTGAGTTCGGTAAGGACATTCCGTCCACGGAATTTGTCGGCTACGACCACGATTCCGTCGACGATGCGAAGGTCGTCGCGCTGGTGGTCGAGGGTGAGCAGGCCGAGGCTATGATGAGCGGCGTGGAGGGCATCATCGTGCTCGACAAGACGCCGTTCTATGCCGAAATGGGCGGCCAGATCGGCGATACGGGCGTCATCCGCTGCGGCGAGGCCGTGTTTGAGGTCACGGACGTCCAGAAGAACAAGGGCGGCAAGTTCATGCACACAGGTAAGGTCATCCACGGCAGCTTCCAGCTCGGCGACACCGTGACGGCATCCATTGATTCTGAGCGCCGCATGGCCATCCGCCGCGGCCACACGGCCACCCATCTTCTCGACGCCGCGCTCAAGGCGGTGCTCGGCGACCACGTGCATCAGGCCGGTTCTCTGGTCGAGCCCGACCGTCTGCGCTTCGACTTCACGCACTTTGAGTCCATCACGCCCGAGCAGCTGCTCGCGGTCGATACCTTCGTCAACGACGCGATCCTGCGCGGCATCCCCGTTGTGACCGAGGTGCTGCCCATCGAGGAAGCGAAGAAGAAGGGCGCTGTCGCCATGTTTGGCGAAAAGTACGGCGACGTTGTCCGCGTGGTCGAGATGGGCGATGTGTCCATGGAGTTCTGCGGCGGTACGCACCTTGACAACACCGCCAAGGTCGGCCTCTTCCGCATCAAGAGCGAGGGCAGCGTTGCCTCCGGCGTGCGCCGCATCGAGGCTATCACCGGCAAACAGACGCTCGAAGAGCTTAGAAGCGGCCAGGAGAAGCTCATCCGCGCGGCGCAGCTCTTAAAGACCACGTCGAATGAGCTGGAAAGCCGCATCGGCGGCATGCTGAGCGAGATGAAGGAGATCAAGAGCCAGCTTGAAAAGTTCAAGGAGCAGGCATCGCTCGGCGAGGCGCGCACGTTCCTGACCTCCGCCAAGGAAATGAAGGGCCTGAAGCTCGTCACCGCCCAGCGCGACGGCATGGATGCAAACGCCCTGCGCAAGCTCGGCGACTTCCTGCGCGACAAGGAGCCCAAGATCGTCGGCGTGCTCGCCTCCGTCAAGGACGGCAAGGTCACGCTTCTGGCCGTGTGCGGCAAGGAAGCGGTCGCAAGCGGCGTCAAGGCAGGCGATATCATCAAGGCCATCGCGCCTATCTGCGGCGGCAAGGGCGGCGGCAAGCCCGACTCTGCCATGGGCGGCGGCACCGAAGTCAGCAAGGTCGACGACGCGCTCGCGGCGGTGGATGATCTCATCTTGAGCAAGCTCGGCTGATGGCGGCGTTACCGAAAGATCCGGCGATGCTGCTGAGCGCCGTGAATATGAAGCTGCGCGATTTTTACGATTCTCTCGATTCGCTGTGCGATGATCTGGACGTTGCGCGCGAGAGCATCGAAACATCGCTTGCAGGTATCGGTTACACCTACGATGCCGAGAAAAATCAATTTTTGTAAGATAAAATTACTTTACAGAAAGGAGCGATAAAACATGTCTGATTGTCTGTTCTGCAAGATCATCGCGGGCGACATCCCGTCGAACAAGGTCTACGAGGACGACCTCTGCTATGCCTTCAACGACATCGCGCCGCAGGCGCCGGTGCACTTTCTTGTGATCCCGAAGGCGCACATCGCATCTGTCGCGGGCGTGAACGAAGAGAACAGCGCCATCGTCGCGCACATCTTTGAGGTCATCGCCAAGCTCACCAAGGAAATGGGCATCGAGAGCTATCGCGTCGTGTCCAACATCGGCGAGCAGGCGGGACAGAGCGTGCCGCATCTGCACTTCCATGTGCTCTCCGGCCGCGACATGACTTGGCCTCCGGGCTGATTGTTTTCCCGTAGGGGAAGCGAAATTGGCAGCGCGCAGCGCTGCATCCATTCCCTGCGCCGCGCAGGGGATGCGGATAAGGGAGGGGTATCTCTTTTTCAAAAAGAGATACCCCTCCCTTACACCCTCCCAGAGAAAATTCACATTGCTGGTTTGCAGCTTGAAGAGCTGCACACGCTGCGCAATCGGGTGCGGTGTACATGGCTTCGCCATGAATCCCTGCGATTCGGCACCGATTGCAACCGCGCCTTACTATCGTGAGGCGCGAGTGACGTTTGTCTGGCGACAGACTGCCTACCGAATGCGGCATTGCTTCGCTCGCCGCATTGAGAAGTGCCACGATAGACGGAAATTAAGTTGTACTCCTACAAGATGAGC
>ENA-UPXB01002077-UPXB01002077.1-human-gut-metagenome-genome-assembly--contig:-NODE-2077-length-11780-cov-5.119884_pt1 | contig 11780 bp, 14 predicted proteins | sample MGYA00250055_ERZ773386 | MGnify/ENA primary metagenome ERZ773386 (study PRJEB29103, sample SAMN06111974) | human gut metagenome | biome: human gut; feature: ankylosing spondylitis patient; material... | reverse complement strand
ATAGAGAATGTAAAGATGAACTTTATTATAACATAAGAAGTCGTACATTTATTTCTAAAACAGATGAAGATAGTAAATCTTATACTTTTGTAGATAATTTACGTCTGAATAATGCAAATAATAGGTTTTATATATATTATCATGGACTAATTAAATATATAGATATAGTTAATGATCCTTTTGTATGTATTACACTTCGGGAATTTTTACAACTTTTTGGGACTAATATATGCAAGAGATTGTTTGGTAGAAACATCTGGATTAATTCTACTCTTACTAACTATAAAATTGATATGGTTAATATAATAGGAGATATAAGATTTCAAGAAGAGATAGACGCTATAAAAGATATTGCTCCTGATATACATATTATTAAAATAGTAAATACTAATAGTATATGTAAGAAATATGATCATCCTTCTGAAAATGTTCTTAATTTAGATGCAGATATGTCTTTTGTATGGGATGGAGATGATATAAATTATTTAGTTAACCTTATTAAATCTAATATAAAGTATGCGTATAGTTGAAACTTATGATATAGAAAACTTTGGTAAAGTTGCTAAAGTTTATGCTAAACTAAAAGATATAGTATATTTAGGAAGAGATGGCAGATATAAACTTTCTTGCGATAGATGTTGTTTTAATAAACCTATGAATGCACATGTAACTCGACAACGTTTTTGTAGTATGTGTCGTAGTCATATAGAAGACATAGATATTACATATCCGGATAGTATGGAAACTATATATTTTGTTCGTTTAACTGCTATTAATAAAAAAAAATAAATTATGAAAATACTAAAGCCTAAAGTAGAACTTTGGAAACAAGGTGAGAACGCTATTGAACATATTGCAAAATGTGCTCGTATTTGTTATGCTTCTGATAAAACAGATAATAACGAAAAACTTATAAATAATCTTACTAAGAGTAATCATCTTAGTATGTTTCGTCATCAAACTATATATTTTAAAGTTCCTTTTCCTAAAGATATTATAGAAAGATTTAATAATAGTCCTTATGTTAATGTAATACCGTATGATAGATTTTATTATATATCTACTAATGGTCATTATTTTTATGAACATCCTGATAAATTTGAGGATATTATTAAATACATAGTAGACGAAGAAACATTCGATAATACAGAAGTATGTAGAGAAATAATGCGTTATACTTTTAAAGTAGTAACTCAAATTAGCACTTCAAGAGAACTTAATCGTGTTTCTCCTAATAATATTGCTGAACAATCTACTCGTTATGTTTATGAAGACGGTTCTATTGTTGAACCGCATTGGTTTACAATAGGAAATGATGATTATGAATATTTAGGTAAAGATTTAAATGGTAAATCTGTATTTAAAATAAATAATATTATCGTAGATAAAAAACGTGTTCATATAAAAGTAATAGATAAAAAAGGTTATTATGATTGGATGGTAAATACGTATCTTGATGGATGTGTTGTAGATTTTCAAACATATAAACTTCTTATAGAAGAAGGTATGCTTAGACAAGATGCTCGTGGTAAATTACCATTAGATACTGCTACTATATGTGTTTATACATATACCGTAGAAGAATGGAGAAATATTCTTGATTTGCGTTATTATGGTGTTACAGGTAAACCGCATCCAAATTGTTTTATAATAGCTGATATGATTAGAAGCGAACTTAAAGATTTAGGATATGAATTTAGAGAATTGTAATAAAGAAGTTAACGAATTAGTCCCGTCTAAAAGATGGGACTCTTTTCATTGTGTTATTGGTATTCATAGAGCCAAACTTATACAAATTGAAGATATTGTAGCTCAATATCCTTCTAATCACATTATAGGTAAGGTTTATGTATCTCGTTGTACCGTATGTGGTAAAATTATTACTAAATACGTTTATCTTAAAAATTCATTATAATTATGGGAAAAAGTTTATTTACTATTCAATCTGAGATTTATCAAATACTTGATGAAATCTATGAAAATGATGGAGAAATTACTCCTGAACTTGAAGAAAAGTTAGTTATTAGTCAAGAAGAACTTGCTGCTAAAGGTAAAAGTTATCTCGATATAATTAAAGACTTAGATAGTAAGATAGCTGCTTCTAAAGAAGAAATATCTCGTTGTCAAGCATTTAAGAAGACTCAAGAAAATAAAAGAAAGAGATTAGCTACTAATCTTGTAGATGCTATTAATATGTTTGGTAATAGTAGTAAAACTGGAACTAAGTTTATAGAAGGTCCTACTTATAAGATTAGTGCTCGTCCTTCAAGTAGTGTTGAATTAAATGAATCTCTTATTAGAGTTATTATTAGTAAAACATTTGATATTCTTAGAAGTTCATGGGAAAATGATGTTGTAGGAGTAGATGATTTTAGTATTCCAGATATATGTAATATGGTAACCAGTTGTATTATTTCTGATCCTGAAGTTAGTTATTTACTTGAAAGCGATGAAATAGATGCTGATGGTAATAAATTATATTATAGACTTACTGAAGCAGATTTTGAAGCTATTGAACTTAGTGTTGATTTTAAGTTTAATTTTAATAAGATATTTAGTAAATCTTTTGCAGATCTTATAAATACTTATTTTAATTTTGATTATATAGCTTCTATTGAAAATATTACAAGTAAAACTACTTGTAAGAATTTTATGGAAACTAAAGGTGGTCTTAATATAGCTAAGAAATGTACAAATTATTCACTTAGTATTAAATAAATTATGAATGTAAATGAAATAGCCGATCTACTTAAAGATCTTATTAGAAAAGTAATGATTGAAGATCATTGTACTTTTGAAGATGCTTTTCGTAAAGTTGAGATAGAATTAGAATATATTAAACAAACTGAATTATAATGGCAAGATATAATGTTAAAGGCACTCCTTGGGATTTACATCCAGGGAGTGTTGATGTTAGTGATTGTACAACAGCTCAAGAAGTAATGCAAAAAGCTGGACTTAATTACACTGTTGAGAAGTGTCCTTTAGCTGCTAAAATGTATATTGATACTAACGATATTGATAAAGTATTAGACGATATTAATGCAGGATCTGCTTTTGTTCATGGTCAAAATATTTATCGTGATTGTCCTAATGCTTTTTCAACTTATCGTACAGATAAAAATATTCCATTAGGTATTGTTAAAGGTAAATATGAAGTTGTTCAAAATACTGCTGCATTTAATTTCTTTGATGACGCTATTGGTAAAGATAAAGCTATTTTCCAACGTGCTGGATTCTTTGGTAATGGAGAAAAAGTATTTGTAGCCGTTAAACTACCTAATAATATTGTAGTTAAAGGTGATCCTTGCGATGAATATCTTATGTTTACTAATAGTCATGATGGTTCTGGTAGTGTAAGTATTTTATTTACTCCTATTAGAGTTGTATGCAAAAATACTTTAGCTCGTGCTATTAGAACTGCTGAAAATTATGTTAGATTTAAACATACTCAATCTGTTCATCAAAGAATTCTTACTGGTAAAGATATTCTTGGTATTGCTGAGAAAATGCGAGTAGAAACAGCTACTATTTATAATGCTATTGCAAATATAACTGTAACTGATGATGAAGTTCAAGCTTATATTGCTAATCATTTCTTGACTGATAAAGATATTGAAAGAGTTAAATCTACCGATACTAAACTTATGTCTATATTTAATAGAAACGGATATGCTATTCAGAATACTGAATTAAGTATGCGTAAAGTTAATCAAATGGTAGATTGTTTTGAATATTATCTTGATGGTCCGGGTCAAAGAGAAATTAGAGGTACTGCTTGGGGAGCGTATAATGCTATTACTGGATATTATTCTAATGTAGATAATATGGCAGGAGAAAAAAGAACTGAAGGACTTTTATTTGGAAGTAAAGCTACTGCTATGGCTAATGCTTTAGAAGCAGCTTATGTATAATATATTATTAATCATTTTAAATCAAATTAAATTATGAACGAAGTTAATGTTAAGATTAAGAAACTTGTTGAAAATGCTGTAATACCTACTTATGCTAAACCTGGCGATATGGGAATGGATCTTGTAGCTACAAGTATGGAATATGACGCATCAAGAGATTGTTATATTTATCATACTGGTTTAACTTTTGAAGTTCCTGAAGGTTATGGTATGTTACTTTTCCCAAGAAGTTCTAATCGTAACACAGAAGCTTATATGACTAATCATGTTGGAATACTTGATAGCGGTTATAGAGGAGAACTTCTTATTTGTTATAAACTTAGAACTTCTAAAGAAATCTCTGAGTTAATAGTTGAATTAACACATGCTTTAGTAGATGTTAGAAATGATGTTGTAGAAATAGTTGATAATATTCCAGATGCTAATATAGCTATTAGTTCTAACTATAAAGATAATGAACTTATTGAAATTGATTGGGAAGAATCTGCTCCTTATAAAGTAGGTGATAGAGTTGCTCAATTAGTAGTTATTCCTTATCCTAAAGTTATATTTGAAGAAGTAGAAGAATTATCTGCTTCTGAAAGAGGTACTGGAGGTCACGGAAGTACAGGAAAATAATAATGTTATATAATAAATAAATAGAAATTATGAATAAAAATATAGTAACCCCCGAAGAAGTAAAAAATGCTATTTCTGATATAATTGTTGAAACTCGTGTAGAATTTGGTAAACCAACTACTTATGTTACAGCTTTACTACGTAATGGATTCACTGTTAGAAAATCTACTACATGTGTAGATCCTGCTAATTATAGTGAAGAAATTGGCAAGGAAGTTTGTATGAAGAAAATTGTTGATGAAGTTTGGTATTTACTTGGATTTATGCTTCAAGAAGATTTATATCGTGCTAAAAAGCAAGAAGAAAATAAAGATGAAGAAGCTTAAATTGAATGTTATATTCTATTATTCTGATACTTGTTCCACATGTAATACAGTGTGGAACAATGTATTAGAATGTTTAGAAGAACTTGAAGTAGGAGCTTTTATGATTGCTAAACGTGAAGCTAAAGATTTAAAAGAATCTAACGAATATAATGTTAGCGATTTTCCTACTATTATAGTTACTGATGGTGTTGGCTTAGTGTATAGAATTGTTGGACTTACTCCTAAAATTTCTATTAAGAAAGCTATTAGAGATGTAGATAGACATATTAAACTTCATAGACAATACGATAATAATAACGTAGTATTTACAAAATAATAACAAATTATGGCAAAGTATAGAAAGAGACCAGTAGTTATTGAAGCTGTTAGATTCATTGTTGGAGCAGAAGTTCCAGTAATGAATTTCTTAGGTTTAACAGAAGAGTATAAATTAATAAATAGTAAAGCTGCTCCTATACATTATAGAAATGATGTTGCTGAAATACTTATATATCAACCGGAAGTAGCTTCTCTTTATATTTATACATTAGAAGGGAAAATGGAAGCTAAAAATGGCGATTATATTATTAAAGGTGTAAATGGAGAATTTTATCCTTGTAAGCCTGATATTTTTGAAAAGACTTATGAATTTTTCGAAGTATAATATTTAAATAAAGATTAAAATGAAGATACAAAAGATAATAAAATTTATTTTATCTCTTACTCCAATGATAGGAGCAGCATTTGCTATGATTTTTATTAGAATTGCTTTTAAATGGTTAGATTTATATATTCCAGTATATGCTCAGTTCGTTTGTGGTATAGTATTTTGGATGTATTTTGAACTTAAAAGCGCTTTAGTAATTGGTAAAAATAATTCTTGGACTTCTGTTAAAGATGCTTTACCTTCTAATTTAGAATATGATTGGGTTATAGTTAAACTTAAAGAATATGGAACTGACTATCCTTGTGTCCCAAGAGTAGCTGAACGTAGAGGTAATTATTTTTATCCTATAGATGATGATATTAATAATCAAGCTTTTGGTATTGAAGATATTAAATATGAATCATCTATTAAACAAAATAGATATGTTAATATGTATGTTACACATTGGAAACCAATAGAATAATATGGAAATAGAAGAAATAAGAAAACAAGTATGTAGTATTATTGATAATCTTTTAGGTTTAACTGAAAAATGTAAACCTGAAAATACTGTCGATGAACTTATGTTAGATCTTATAGATGCTATTGAAATAGCTAATGATATAAGTATTACTATTGTTCAAATGACTGAACAAGAAGATGATAGATTTTTAGATCTATTTGATAATCCTAATACTAAAGTAGAAGATTTAGTTAAATACGTCTACGATATTCAAGAAGATAGAAAACTTACTGAATAAATAAATAATCATTTATATGTTATACTTAGGAGCGATACCAGTAATGGTGTCGCTCTTTTTATTTAAATTAATATTATGGAAATATTTATTGGAGTTTTAGGAGTTATTGCAGCTCTTTGTCTATGTGACAAACTAAATATAGGTAATAGCAAATATGGAATAATTTGGATTATAATTACTATAACTGTTATTCTATTTGTTGCTTCATTTATAATTGCTGGTGTTCAAACTAATGTTAATACAGATGTTGATTTTAGATATTAACTTAATGCTCGTATTAAGCCTCGTGCTTGTGCGGGCATTTATTTTTTACTGGTCGAGAGGACGCTTCGATAGGCATGTGTTGCTGCCTCCTACGGGGGTGTTCCAGATTAGACGATACGTTAATCGTCTGAAAAATAATCGTTTAACGGTGAGGCTGAAAATGGCTGTCACGGCTGATACGGAGCACCCCCGTAGGAGACATCGAGCGCTGTACCACTATTCATCATTATCTACTTCATTACTATTACGAACATCTATAAAAAACTAATCCCCGACAACAGTTACGTCATCGGGGATAGCCACAATAAAACCAATCAAAACAAAATGAATAACAAATAATCGCTATTACTTACTATTAATATCGCCAAGTTCAATAGTCACGATTCTTACAAATAACCCTAAATAAACAAATAGATTCAGCACAAAATGGAGAACTTGTTTTATGATTAGCATTATTGCTTATCAACTTTCGGATACACAAATATAAGAATTATATTTAGAACTGCAAATAAAATAAAGAAAAAAGTGTAGAAGTAACACTTTATCTACTTCTACACTTTTATCAATTTATTTAAGACTATCAATCCAATCTCTTAGAGGAAGATAACCAATAATATTATTACCAGTTTTATAATAATTATTATTCTTTCCTAAACGTTCATGTTTAAGATATTGATTATAAATAGGTATTTGTTTTTGAAGCATATAAGTAAGTCTATTTTTACCTCTATTAATACCAGAAGTATAAACAAGCTTATTTTCATCTCCAGTAAACATATATTGAGTTACAGCTTCAAATGCAGTCATTGCATCTTTAATATTAGCAAATGCAGCAACAGGATTAGCATATAACTTTTTACCTTCTTGAATAGCTCCAATAGGAGTATATTGTTGTCCTTCCGAAGCTAATCTATCTCCCCAATACATTAGATAATCTGCAAGTTGAGTATCTTTTTCTTTTTCATCCCACATAAGACGAGCACCTATAAATAGTAATACTGAACCCATAACTCCGCATATTTCAGCAGCAGTTCTACGAATATTAGCTTTATCATATTCAGGAAGTATATTATAATATACTTTAGCATTAGATGCAAATTCTATAATATTCTTACCAAATTTACGCCATCCTTCAATAGCTTCAATTTCTGGGTCATTCATTAAGCTACTTCTTTTTCTAAATGGAGTAGCAAGAAATTCCCAAGTACTAATATAAGAACCTTTATCTACAGCTTCGCGAGCTTCATTATAAATACCTTTACCGAATATATAACCATAACGTTTAGCCCAACCTGGAATCATATGTTTATGGAATTGGAAAGCAATACCTCCCCACCATGTTCCTTGAGCTTTAGCTGCACCTATCTTATCATAAATACCATGAATCTTATGATTAACAGATATAACTTTATTTCTAAAAGCTGCTATGTCTTTATTAGTAAGTCCACTACCTTCTTTTAATTGAGCAATACCATCTTTAAGTTCCATTTGAGAGTATAAAGTTTCAAGACTTTCAAATTCAGCTTTAGCTGTTTTAGTTCTATCTTTAACTTCTTTAATGAAATTCTTTCTAACTTCGTTAGGTACTACTTTTAAAAATTCAGTAACAACATCTTTACTAAAATATACATATTTCTGTTTCTCAGATTCATTACCTGGCTCTTTAAGACTATTTACAAATTCATCAAAACGTTCAGATAAATTAGTGTTAGCTGCACTATCATAATCTTTAAGAATTTTAGATAATGCTTCTCCACGAATATATCTACTATATTGTTCAAATGTTATAGCTTTACCTCTACCTTTTTCATCTTTAAGTATTCTATGTGAATTCATCATTCCAAGAAGAGTACTATTTTGCATAAAATGTTCACCAGCACTTTGTTGGAAATAAGCATAATTCATAGCTTTTCTTGCTAAAGATGATTCTTCTCCTCCGCCTATATCAGTTTGACTATCAAGATTAAGAACATCAATACGTTTAATTATAGCATCTACTAAATCAGTAGATTTTTCTGATTCAGCATTAGCAAAATAAGCAGTAATATGTTTTCTATATTCATTAACGCCAAATTGATAATCAGAATTACCTAAAAATTCTTTAGCAAAAGTTTCCATAAGAATTTGACTTTCACCAGTAAGAATATTACTAACTCCACCAGTTAAGTTAAGCATCATAAATTTAGCAGAAGTAATAGCTCTTGCAGCACGAGAAAATTTACTCCATTTACCTTCATCAAGTTCAAATTCATTATAAATAAGTTTCTTCATCTGAGATTTGAAATGTTCAGCAGCATTATTAGTATTAACTTTTGCAGCTTCTTGACGTCCAGTAATAAATGATTTAGCATTATCATACATAATCTCGCCTTTACTATTTCTCTTATAGAACTTCATAGCTTCTAATTCTTCAAGTGTAAGTCGCATAAGTAGAGAACTTTCTTGAATAGAATTAAACTTCATAGCTTCTTTAATAAACTTAGAGAATACTTCATCATAATTTTGATTACTTGCTTTAACGTGAGCTTCATCATTTTGTTTACGAATCTCAGCATTTTTAGCATGTACATCTTTAAGGTATTCTGCGTATTCTGCATCAGTTTCATTATCTCCTTGAAGTCTAACTTTAAGAAGCGGAGTTTGTTGTAATCTATAAAGCATTGGCATATTAACGTTACGTTTACCAAATTGTTCTTCTATTTCAGACTTCATTGGAGTATCGTAAATACCTAAGCTTCTAAGAATCGAATCTCTATAATCTTGCCAGCCTTCTTTAGTTTGTTTAATAGCTTCAGCAGGAATATAACCTTTATTAATAAAACTCTTACTACGTTTATCGTGAACTAATTCGTTAAGAGTATCATTAACTAAGTCATAAAGTTCAGCCATAGGCGTATCAGCTTTAACAACTGAATCATATTTAGGATTAATATAATCGTAATTACCAGTATGTACACTAATTTTTCCTTCTTCATATTTTGGATTTCTAAATTCAGCTTTAACTTTAGTTTCTAACCATTTAGATTTAGGCTCTCTGCTAATCTTAGACTTATCTTTATATTCCATTGTTTGCCAAATACGAATAGGTTCATAACGTTGTGTATTAGGATTAAATACATGATTAGCTTTATACCATTCGTTAACTTCAGCAGGAGCTTTTGCAAGTTCTTCTCTAAGTTTTCTCCAATAATATTTAGTAGGTTTAAATTCAATATTATCAGCAATAACTTTTCGAGCATTAGTCTTTTCTACATCAATCCATTTTTCATCAGGTTTCATATAACCATAAAGAAAACTATTAGGAGTAACAGTATCTTCATTAGGATTATATTTGAAGTTAAGTTCAAGCCAAGCTTTTTCATATTCAGCACCTTTAGCTTTAGCTAATTCATATTGATAATTATATTCTGCAGTATCATATACAAAATCAACATTATAATGTATGAATTTAGCTCTTTCAATATCTTCTATAGTTTTACTTTCCTTATTATAAGCATAAGTAACAGCTTGAATATCATCGTAAATACGATTAAGTTTCTGCATATCTTCAATAGACATATCAGCTGTTTTAATTCTTTGATTAACAGGATCATAATACTTAATAAGAACTTCATTAGCTTGTCTAACTAAATCAAAATACTGTTTATCCTTTTTAGTATTTCTGATACCATTATAGAAAGCTCTTTTATAAACATTAGTATCATTACCTATTTTACTACGAATAAGTTTTTCAACACCTTCATTTGTAGTTTCACTCTTATAACCAGCAAGCATTTGTTTACGAATAAGATCTACTTCAGCATCAGTAAATAGATTTCCGTTTATTACTCCGTCATTATCGTATTTACCTTCCGCAAGTTTTCTAAACGTTTTATTAAAAGGACTAATTGTTTTAAGAGCAGCAAAAGCATCATTAACTTCTTTCTGTAAATCTTCTGATACTTTTCTATAAGTATTAGCTTCAATCCATTTCTTAGCTCTAACGTAATCTACTGAATTTTCAAGTTCATCTTCACTTAAAGTAGCTTCAAGAGTACTAATTGTTTTAAGATGTTCATTAAGCTTCTTTCTAAAACCTTCTTTTTCAGTAGTTTCAAAATAGAATTTTTTAAAAGCATCTAAAGCAGTTAAATATCTATCAGCAGCAATAGCTTCTTCATAATTATCTGCTGGCATACCAGTAGTATAATCAACAGTTCTACGCAAAGCATTAAGTTGTGAAGCAAGTTTCTTTAATTCTTTAATTTCATTATCACTAAGTGTACTATAATCATTATTAATAAGATTAGAAAGTATTTCACTTTGTTTAAGTCTTATTTCTTTAATCTTACGTCTAACATTAGGAAATTCATCAAGAATTTTATCAGCATCTAAAGCATCTTTATAATAATCATATCTATATTCTCTATCTATATTTTCAGTTAAGAAAGTATCATATTCACGTTTAGCCATATGATATTCTTGAGATAATGGACCAAATTCATATTTAGCTTCTTGAGCTTTCTCTCTAAGAGTCATCATATCTTCTAATAACTTATCACTATATTGTTGAATAAGTCTACCTTTTTCATCTATAATATCATTAATGCTAAGCTCAGGAGCTTTTTCTTTAATAGCATTAAGTTTATTATTAAAATCATTAACTTTATCGACAGCGTTAAGTTCAGCAGTTCTAAGATGATTCATTACTTTTTTCAATACAACTTGAATTAATGAAACATTAGATTCTTGTGCATCAGTAAACCATAATTGGAATGTACTTTCATCCTTATAAGGAGTAATAATACTATTCAATTCTGATTGAATAATAGGATTAGTAGAAAGTTTACCAATAACTTTATCAAAGAACATATCTCTTGCAGCATTAGCTTTATTTCTAATACTTCCTACTGCATTATATAATTCTTTAATAGTAGCAATACTACGATTAGCATCTATCAAAGCTCTACGTTCTTCAATAGGAGCATTTTTAATAGTATTATTATCATATTCTTCAAGTCTACTAATTGATTCATTATCATTAAGGAATGTACTTACATCCAATAATAATTTAGAAAAAGCATTTTGAAGTTCATCATTATCAATCAATATGTCATAGAGCTTAGGATTATTAATTGAATAAACATTACCTTTAAGATCTTTATAAAAGTTATTAAACTTATTCATAAGATGATTAGTATGTTGTTCAATAAATAATGCCGACTTGTCTTATAGCAATTTTAGTGCGAAGTTCAATATCAATGTGTCGCTGCGCCATTCTTTCAACAATAAC
>ENA-UPXB01002068-UPXB01002068.1-human-gut-metagenome-genome-assembly--contig:-NODE-2068-length-11826-cov-4.644480_pt1 | contig 11826 bp, 12 predicted proteins | sample MGYA00250055_ERZ773386 | MGnify/ENA primary metagenome ERZ773386 (study PRJEB29103, sample SAMN06111974) | human gut metagenome | biome: human gut; feature: ankylosing spondylitis patient; material... | reverse complement strand
GGGTCGAGGGGCCCTCCCCTCGCGTTCTCTTGGGGGTTCAAGGGGGCCATTCTCTCACGTGAGAGAATGGCCCCCTTTGCCCGTTCCCCTGCACGGTGCAGGGAATAAAGACGAAGCGCCTTCGGCGCTGCTTTTTCCCGCCCTTGCAGGGCTGACACTTAATATGCTATACTTTTATAAAAAGTATCAAAAAGGAGTCCCTTTTATGACCTACCCCTGCCTTGTGCTCGACCATGACGACACTGTGGTCAACTCCACCGCGACGGTGCACTATCCCTGCTTTGCCGAGTACACGGCGAAGTTTTTCCCCAGGGCGAAGCGCTACACGCTGGAGGAATACGTCCTCAAAAACTTTGACCCCGGCGTCTATGACTTTTTCCACGGTGAGGTCGGCATGACCGAGGAGGATATGAAGCACGAGCAGGCGTACTGGCACGAATACGTCCAGCACCACGTGCCGCAGGTTTACGACGGGGTGCGCGATATTCTGTGGGACTACGTGCACGCGGGCGGCACGATCTGCGTCGTGTCGCACTCGCTCTCGCCGAACATTCTGCGCGACTACCGCGAAAATAAGCTCCCCGAGCCGAAGCTCGTCTACGGCTGGGAGGTGCCAAAGGACCGGCGCAAGCCCCAGCCGCACGCGCTCTATGATATCATGGAAAAGCTCGGCTTCACCGCCGAGCAGATGCTCGTGCTCGACGACTTAAAGCCCGGATATGACATGGCAAAGGCCGCGAATGTGCGCTTCGCCGCCGCGGGCTGGTCGAACGATATCCCAGAGATCGAGGCGTTCATGCGTCAAAACTGCGACCTGTACTTTAAGACCGTCGAAGCATTCGGCGACTATCTTCTGCACGGAAAGGAAGCGTAACTATGGCAAAGCGCATCACAAAGATCGTCCTCACGGGCGGCCCCGCGGCGGGCAAAACCACGCTCGTGAGCCGTGTGCTCAAGGAATTCAAGCTGGCGCGTCATCACGATCCCCGAGACGGCAACTGAGCTCATTTCGGGCTTTGGCATCAAGCCCTTTGACAACTGTATGTCAATGCTGCAATTTCAGGACTTTGTCGTCGGCGATCAGATCCACAAGGAAAAGCTCGCACTGGATGCCGCGCAGCTCGTGCCGGAGGACAATATTCTCATTCTCTACGACCGCGCGCTGATGGACGACAAGGCCTACGTGTCGGATGAGGAGTTCGCGCAGGTCATCGCGCGCTTTGACGGCCGCACCGAAGAGCGTGTGCTCGCCAATTACGACATGGTGCTCCATCTCATCACCTGCGCCAAGGGCGCGGAGTTTGCCTATGACCTCGGCAACAACGCGCGCACGGAATCCATCGAATTCGCGCGCGAGATGGACGACCGCACGCTGCGCGCGTGGAGCGCGCACCCGAATCTGCGCATCATCGACAACGACGCAAATTTCAACAATAAAATCGAGCGCGCCCTGCGCGAGATCTACCGCGCCGTGGGCGAGGTCGAGCCAATGGCACAAAAGCGCAAGTACCTCATCGCCATGCCCAACATGGGCTCGTTCGCACAAAAATACCGCGCCGCTGCCATCGACATGACGCAGACGTATCTCGCGCTGACGAACCCGAACATCGAGCGCCGCGTGCGCATGCAGAAAAGCGGCGCGGAGACGCTGTACTTCTACACCGAAAAGCATCGCATGGAAAACGGCGAAAAATGGGACACCGAGCGCCCCATCTCGCAAAAGCAGTATGAAAAATACCTCTTAGAGCGCGACACGGCGCTCTCGCCCGTGCGCAAGACAAAGTATCGTTTCGTCTTCGCCGACCGCCGCTGTGAGATCGACATGTACCCCTTCAGCGCGGAAAGGGCCGTGCTGTTCCAGTACGGGCAAAGCAGTGCCGCGCTGCCCGAGGAGATCACTGTGCTCCGCGAGGTGACGGGGGACGCGGATTACAAAAACCGCAAGTTGGCAGCTTTGCAAAAGCTGTGAAAATTTTTGGGTTTTTCGCACAAGCGCGAAAAAGCACACGCGCCCAGTGTGGTCGCAAAAAAAGAGCTGTCCTTTCGGACAGCTCTTTTTCATTCCTCTGCGTGGGACGCATCCAGCGGCTTGACATATTTCTGATAGCAATACAAAAAGTATGCGATCTCCGCCGCGCCCGTGAGTACCCACGAGAACGGATAGAGCATATAGAGCGAGGGGATCGTATGGAAGTGGGCGAACACGGTGTAGATCCACGCCACGCGGAACACGCACGAGCCGAGGAACACGAAGATCATCGGCACGAGGCCCTTTCCAAGGCCACGCGAGGCGGCGGTGGTGCAGTCCATCGTGGCCGAGATCGGGAACGAGAAGCACATGACCCAGATGCGCGCGAGGCCCGCCTCGATGACGTCGGATTCCGACGTGAAGAGCGAGAGAAACTGGTGCCCGAACAGCAGGAACAGCCCGCCGAGCACCGCTGCGGCTACTGCGGAATAGCAGAGCGTCAGCAGGTAGCTCTTGAGCACGCGGCGCGATTTGCCCGCGCCGTAGTTCTGCCCGACAAAGCTCGAGCAGGCGATGTAAAACGCGTTCATCACGGAGTAGACGAGGTTATCCACATTGCCCGCCGCGGAGTTGCCCTCGACGACGACGGTGCTGAACGAATTGACGCCCGCCTGAATGAAGAGGTTTGCGACCGAGAAGATCGCGTTCTGCAAACCTGCCGGCACGCCGACAGACAGCGCGTGGATGGCCTTGTCCTTGTGGAAGCGGACCTCTTTTAAGCTGAGGCTGTAGATCTCCTTGCTGCGCATGAGCGAGCGGACGATGAGCCCCGCGGACACGCACTGCGAGAGCATGCTCGCGAGCGCGACGCCGTCGGTCGACATCCCGAGCCCGATGACGAACACGAGGTCGAGGATGACATTGAGCACGCCCGCGGTGGAAAGGAAGATGAGCGGCGTTTTCGTGTCGCCGATGGCATTCAGAACGCCGTTGCCGTAGTTATAGAGCGCGGCGGCGGGCATGCCAAGGAAGTAAATGCGAAGGTACAGCTCCGCGCCGTCGATCAGATCGTCGCGCGTGTTCAGAAGCTCGAGCAGCGGGCGGGCAAAGATAAGGCCCAGCGCCAGCATCAAAAAGCCCGCGATCAGGCAGACAAGAAACGACGTGTGAACGGACTCGCGCACGTTTTTCTCGCTGCGTGCGCCGAAGTGCGTGGCGACAAGCACGTTGACGCCGCTGCCAAGGCCCATCAGAAAGCCCGTGAACAGGAAGATGAGCGTCGTGGTCGAGCCGACCGAGCCCATGGCGGCGGAGCTTGAAAAGCGGCCGACGACCGCAAGGTCGACCATGCTGAAGAGCATCTGCAAAAGGTTAGTGAACATCAGAGGCAGTGAAAAGCCGATGATCTGGCGGCCAAGGCTGCCCTGCGTCATATCAAGCGTGGCGGAACGCGCCATAAAATATCCCTCTCTCTCATTCTCTATTCAGAGTCCTATCCTTATAGCATACTTTTCCCCGCTTTGCAAGCGGGAAGGGTGCGGCGCGCAAAAAATAACGGAAAACAGCGGAAATTTTTTCAAAAAAGCCGCAAACTGCGCGCAAAAACGCTTGCATTCCGCAGCTTTGTGTGATAGTATGCTTGTGTTATGGATGCAGGAAACGCAGAGTGGACCGTTTGGCCCGCTCTTTCTTTTGCAAATTTCGGAAAAAACACGGATTGCGAGGGATACAATGAAGAAAGTGACAGAGACCGTGCGCGAACTGGCGCTCCCCGTGGTCGAAGAGAACGGCTGCAAGCTCTGGGACGTGGAATATGTCCGCGAGGCCGGACAGTGGTATCTGCGGATCTACATTGATAAGGACGGCGGCGTGAACATCCTCGACTGCGAGGCCATCTCCCGCGCGCTGAGTGATATTCTGGACGAGGCCGACCCCATCGAGTCGAGCTACATTTTCGAGGTCGCGTCCGCCGGCGCGGAGCGCCCGCTCAAGCGGCCCGGTGACTTTGAGCAGTTCATGGGCTCGCCCGTGCTCTTGAAGACCTACAAGCCCGTGGACGGGCGCAAGGAATTTTCCGGTGACCTCGCGGGCTACGACAACGGCGCGGTCACGCTCCGCATCGGCGAAGAGGAAAAGCGCTTTGAAAAGGACGCGGTCGCGCTCGTGCGCCTGCGCTGCGACTTTTAACCAAAAAGAATACCAATTACTTTGATTATACAGAATAGGAGCATACCCATGAAATGTGATGAAATCTTCGCGGCGCTTGCGATGCTGGAAAAGGAACGCGGCATTTCTCAGACCTTTATGATGGATAAGATCGTTCAGGCGCTCACCACCGCCTACAAGCGCGACCACGAGGGCGTGGAAAACGTCGTGGTCGATGTGGACGAGGGCAAGCGCGAGCTCAAGATGTTCGTGCAGAAGGAAGTCGTGGATGAGGTCGAGAACCCCGGCACGCAGATGAGCCTCGATGACGCGAAGGCCATCTCCGCCAAGTACAATGTCGGCGATATCGTCAACATTCCCGTCGACAACATCGAATTCGGCCGCATCGCCGCGGGCAACGGCAAGCAGGTCATCATCCAAGGCCTGCGCGAAGCCGAGAGCGGCATGGTCTACGACGAATACAACTCCAAGCAGCATGAAATTCTCACCGGTGTCGTCACGCGCATCGATCCCCGCACGGGCAATGCGTCCCTTCGCATCGGCACCGGCACGGAAGCGACAGACGCCATTCTTCTCGCCGGCGAGCAGGTCAAGGGTGAGACGCTCATCGAGGGTCAGCGCATCAAGGTCTACCTTGTCGACGTGCGCCGCCAGTCGAGAGGCCCGCAGGTCGTGATCTCCCGCACGCATCCGGGTCTCGTCAAGCGCCTTTTCGAGCTTGAAGTGCCCGAGATCTACGACGGCACGGTCGAGATCCGTTCCATCGCCCGCGAGGCGGGCTCCCGCACGAAGATGGCGGTGTGGAGCAACGACGAGAACGTCGATCCCATCGGCGCGTGCGTCGGCCCCCACGGCCAGCGCGTGAACAGCATCGTCGAAGAGCTGCGCGGCGAAAAGATCGATATCATCAAGTACAGCGACGATCCCGCGGAGTACATCGCCGCGGCGCTCGCTCCGGCGGACGTTGTCGACGTGCGCCTTGCCGAAGAGGGCAAGGCCTGCCGCGTCATCGTGCCCGACGATCAGCTTTCCCTTGCCATCGGCAAGGAGGGCCAGAACGCACGCTTAGCCGCGCGCCTCGTCGGCTACAAGATCGACATCAAGCCCGAGAGCTATCGCGAGGATACGCAGGAATAAAGCAAAGGAGGGCGGCTCATGCAGAAAGTAAAGAAGATCCCGCAGCGCCAGTGTGTGGGCTGCCGCGAGATGAAGGACAAACGCGCGCTCATCCGCGCCGTCAAATCGCCGCAAGGCGAGGTGTCGCTCGACTTTACGGGCAAAAAGCCCGGGCGCGGCGCTTACGTCTGCCCGAACAGCGAATGCCTCAAGCGGGCGCGCAAATCCCGCGCGCTCGAGCGCGCGCTGGACACGGCCATCCCCGAGAGCGTCTACGAAGAAATGGAAAAGGAGATGGCAAACGGTGGATAAACTGCTCAATCTGATCGGCCTTGCCAAAAAGGCCGGAAAGCTGGAGGTCGGTGAAGAGCCCGTCGGCGCGGCGGCACGAAGCAAGCACGCGCGGCTCATCCTCATCGCCTCGGATGCGGCGGACAACACGCGCCGCCGCGCGCTCCACTTCGGCGAGGCGGGCGAGTGCATCTGCCTTGAGATCCCGCCGACGAAGGAGGACCTCGGCAGAGCGCTGGGGCGCACATCCTGCGCGCTGCTGGCGCTGACGGACATCGGCTTTGCCGAGGCCGTCGCGAAAAAGCTGGCGGAGAGTGACGAAGCGCACTACGGCGAGGCGGCCAAGCGCCTGACGATCAAGGCGGCCCGCGCCGCCGAGCGGAGGAAAGAGCTCAGGCAGCACGAAAAAAATGTGCGCACCGGCAAGAAAAAGCCGCATCAGGAAGAGCCGCAGCCCGCTCCCGCCGCAAAGGCCAAGAGCGCGGAAAAGAGCGAGAGCAAGCGCCCGAGAGGCGCGGTCAAGCACGGACGCACGCGCGCCGAGAGAGAAAAGGCGCACCGCGCCGCGGAAAAGCAGCGCGCGGCAAGGCGCTTTGCCCATTCCCGCCCCGTGAAGAAGGGCAAGGGCAGCATCAAGAAAGACAGTAAGCAGAGATCACAACACACGGAGGTGCAATAATTTGGCTACTACAATGAACAAGAACAAGGTATCCGATATGGCAAAGGACTTCGGCCTTACGTCGAAGGACATTCTGTCCGTTCTGAGTACCTATGAGGACGGGAGCAAGAAGCCTTCGCAGGTGTTGTCCGCGGACGAGGTCAACCTGATCTTCGAGCATCTGACGCAGAAGCATCAGGTGAAGATCGAGTCGATCTACGCCGAGTTCGCTCCCCAGAAAAAAACCGAGCCCAAGGCTGCCCCCGCCCCCGCGCAGAACCAGCCGAAGGCGAATAATGCCCAGAACCAGCCGAGAAATAACAATAATAACGGCGGCAGCCGTCCCCAGCCCCAGCAGGGCCAGCAGGGTAAGCCCGCCCAGCCGCAGCAGAACACCCAGCCGGTGCAGCAGCAGAGCAAGTCCACCGCCACGCAGCATCCCACGACGCGCGTGCCGGAAAAGAAGATCGTCGACACCCGCAAGGTCACGAACGTCAACCTTGACAAGTACGACGAAAAGCTGCAGGACATGGCCGAGCGCTCCGGTGACCGCCGCGACTTGGAGCGCGGCAGCAAGGAAAAGTTCCGCAACAACAGAAACCGCAACAACCGTCAGCAGCCGTTCTCCGGCAAGCGCAAGCAGGAGGAGGCCGAGAAGATGCGCCGCCTGCAGCTTGAGATCGCGAAGAAGACGCCGCTGACCGTCAAAATTCCCGACGAGATCTCCGTCGGCGAGCTGGCCTCCCGCATGAAGAAGACGGGCGCCGAGGTCGTCAAGTGCCTGATGAAAAACGGCGTAATGGCGTCCCTTTCCCAGATGATCGACTTCGACACCGCGTCCTTTGTCGCTGAAGAGCTCGGCTGCAAGGTCGAAAAGGAAGTCGTCGTGACGATCGAGGAAAAGCTCATCGACGATCACAAGGACAGCGCCGACGAGCTCCAGCCCCGCGCGCCGGTCGTCGTCGTCATGGGTCACGTCGACCACGGCAAGACGAGCCTTCTCGACTATATCCGCAATGCCCACGTCGCCTCCGGCGAGGCGGGCGGCATCACCCAGCACATCGGCGCCTATCAGGTGCAGATCAAAGGCAAGCCCATCACCTTCCTCGATACCCCGGGCCACGAGGCGTTCACCTCCATGCGTGCCCGCGGCGCGATGATCACGGATATCGCCATCCTCGTCGTCGCGGCGGAGGACGGCATCAAGCCGCAGACCATCGAGTCCATCAACCACGCCAAGGCCGCCGAAATTCCCATCATCGTCGCCATCAACAAGATGGATAAGCCCGACGCCAACCCCGAGCGCATCAAGCAGCAGCTGACCGAGTACGGCCTTGTTGCTGAAGACTGGGGCGGTGACACCATTGTCTGCCCCATCTCCGCCAAGACCGGCATGGGCATCGACAACCTGCTCGAAATGGTCGCGCTGACCGCCGAGGTCGCCGAGCTCAAGGCCAACCCCAACCGTGCCGCGTCCGGTGCTGTGGTCGAGGCGCGCCTTGACAAGGGCCGCGGCCCGATCGCAACGCTGCTCGTCCAGAACGGCACGCTCCATCAGGGCGACATCATCATCGCCGGCACGGCCGTCGGCCGCGTGCGCGCGATGATGAGCGACAAGGGTCAGAAGCTCACCACCGCGGGCCCCAGCGTGCCTGTGGAGATCACGGGCCTTGGCGAAGTGCCCGAGGCCGGCGCACACTTCAACGCCGTCGCCGACGAGCGCCTTGCCCGCGAGCTCGTGGAGCAGCGCAAGGAAGAGGAAAAGCGCAAGGCCAACGCCCCCATTACGAAGGTCTCGCTCGAGGACCTGTTCAGCCAGATCCAGGCGGGCGAAATGAAGAACCTCAACATCATTGTCAAGGCGGACGTCATGGGCTCGGTCGAGGCTGTCAAGGCATCGCTTGAGAAGATCTCCAACGACGAGGTCCGCGTGCGCGTCATCCACGGCGCGGTCGGCGCGATCAACGAGAGCGACGTCATGCTCGCGGCCACGTCCAACGCCATCATCGTCGGCTTCAACGTTCGTCCGGACGCCGCGGCGCGCGACAGCGCGGCCCGCAACCATGTCGACATGCGCATGTACCGCGTCATTTACGACGCCATCGACGAGATCGAGGCCGCTATGAAGGGTATGCTCGCGCCGAAGTTCCGCGAGGCCATCATCGGCCACGCCGAAATTCGCCAGACCTACAAAGTCTCGTCCGTCGGCACCGTCGCGGGCTGCTATGTCACCGACGGCAAGATCCAGCGCGCGTGCGACGTGCGTATCGTACGCGACGGCATCGTCGTCCACGAGGGTCACCTCGCCTCGCTCCAGCGCTTCAAGGACTCCGTCAAGGAAGTCGCGCAGGGCTACGAGTGCGGCCTGAGCTTCGAAAAGTACAACGACATCAAGGTCGGCGATATCGTTGAAGCGTACGTTATGGAACAGATCGAGCAGTAAGACTTCAAAAATCCGCGAAGCGAATTTTTGAGTAGGATTCAGGCTGCGGCAGCGCACTCGCTGCGCTCGCACGTTTGCAGCCTGTAAAGTGTATTTCTGACGCACAGGTCGTCAGAAATACAGATCAAGATCTTTGCGCCGTGCGCGGCGCAATGTTTAGAAGCCTTAAGGTAGGGGCGGGCGTTCGCCCGCCCCTGCTTTTTTCAAAGGAGGAATAAAAATGGCAAGCAATCGCATTGGACGCATCAATGAAGAGATCCAGCGCGAGCTCAGCTCGCTCTTCCGCACGCTCAAGGACCCGCGCGTCCAGAGCGGCATGGTGACCATTACCCATGTGGACACGACGAGCGACCTGCGCTATTCGCGCATTTACGTGAGCGTTCTCGAAAAGTCGCTCGAAAAGGACGTCATTCGCGGTCTCAAGAGCGCGGCGGGCTATCTCCGGCGCGAGCTGGGCGCGAACATGTCGCTGCGCTACACGCCGGAGCTGCAGTTCATCGCGGACGACTCCATCGAATACGGCGCGCACATCTTAGAGATGCTGCGCGACGTACGCGTGGTGAAGCCCGCGAACCCCGAAAACGAAACACGGAACACGGAGGATGAGCAGGAATGACCGTTTCCGAAGTCGCGGCATACCTCCGCGCGCACGACAAGTACCTCATTCTCACCCATCGCCGTCCGGACGGCGACACGCTCGGCTGCGCTGCGGCGCTGTGCGCCATGCTGCGCCAGATGGGTAAGACCGCGGGCATCCTCTATAACCGCGAGACGACCGAGCACTTCGAGTCCTATGTCGAGCAGTATTGGGTCGCGGACGATTTTGACTATGAGACGGTCGTCTCCGTCGACCTCGCCGCGCTGAGCCTGTTCCCCGACAACGCCGAGATGTTCAAAACGCGCGTTGACCTCGCCATCGACCATCACCCGAGCTACGAGGGCTTCGGCAAGGAGAGCTGTGTGCATCCCGAGTGCGCCGCCTGCGGCGAAATTCTGTGCGAGCTCGCGCAGGAATTAGGACAGCTCACACCCGAAGTCGCGCTGCCGCTCTATGTCGCCGTGTCGACCGACACGGGCTGCTTTGTTTACTCCAACGTCACGGCGAACACGCACCGCGTGGCCGCGGCGCTGATGGAGACGGGCATCGACTATAAAACCTCCAACAAGCTGCACTTCCGCACAAAGAGCAAAAAGCGCCTGGCGCTTGAGGGAGAGCTGCTGCGCACGATGGAATTCTACGACGAGGACCGCGTCGTCATCGTCGCCGTGCCGCAGTCCTTACAAAAGAGCATGGCGCTTTCCGAGGCCGACATGGAAGACCTTGCGTCCCTCGGCGGCTTGGTCGAGGGCACGGACTGCGCTGTGACGATGAAGGAAACGAAGGACGGCGCGTGGAAGGTCAGCGTGCGCACAGGCGCGCGTGTCAACGCGACGCGCGCCTGCTCGTTCCTCGGCGGCGGCGGACACCGCGCGGCGTCCGGCTGCCTCATTGAGCACGCGGACTATGAGACCGCGCGCACCATGATCCTGAACGCCATCGCCGAAGCGGTGGCGGAAGAGGCATGAGCACGATCCGCAAGGCAGCGCGTGCCGATTTGGACGCGGTGTGCCGCATTTACGACCAGATCCACACGGCAGAGGAGCGCGGCGAGGCCGCGATCGGCTGGCAGCGCGGCGTGTATCCCGAGCGTGAGACAGCGGAGGCCGCGCTTGCGCGCGGCGACCTTTTCGTGCAGGAGCAGAACGGTGAGATCGTCGGCACGGCCATTCTCAACCAAACGCAGGTCGATTCCTACGCGGGGGCGAACTGGCGCTATGACGCGCCGGACAGCGAGGTCATGGTGCTGCACACGCTCGTCATCGACCCCGAGGCCAAATCGCGCGGCCTTGGCCGCGAGTTTGCGGCATTTTACGAGGGCTATGCCCTCGCGCACGGCTGCCGGTACCTTCGCATCGACACGAACGCGCGCAATGCGCGCGCCCGCCGCTTCTATCAAAAGCTCGGCTACGCCGAGATCGGCGTCGTGCCGTGCACGTTTAACGGTATCGCCGGTGTGCAGCTCGTGCTGCTTGAAAAGCGGCTGCCGCCGCTGCGACAAATCACGGCGGACGAAGCGCCGCGCCTGCGCGCGTGCGTGCAGGCCTTGTCCGAGCACCACAACCGCGTGTCCGTGAATTTCAAGGGCAGCTATCCGAGCCGGCCCTATGATAAAACGTTGTCGCTTTTTGCACAGGCGCTGGAAGAAAACGTCTCGCGCATCGCGGTCATCGAAGAGGACAGCGGGATCGTCGGCTTCTGCAAGGTCGACCTGCACGGAGACGGCACGGGCAAGCTCGACTACCTCGTCGTTCTGCCGCAGTGCCGCGGCAGGAAATACGGCAAGGCCCTGATGGACTGGGCGATGGCGGTATTTTCGGGCAGCGGCGTCCGGAAGATCGAAGTCAAGGTGGCCGACGGCAACGACGCCGTCCACCTCTACGAGAAATACGGCTTTCGCATGAACGCGCATATCTTGGTGCGCGGAGAGTAGAAAGAGAACTGCGTTTTGCCTGCCGGCAAAACGCTTGTACGGTGCAAAAGCGCCGAAGGCTTGGCGCAAAGGAGGCCATTTATGCCCAACGGCATTGTAATTATTGATAAGCCCCAGGGCTGGACGAGTATGGATGTGTGCGCCAAGCTGCGCGGCATTTTGCATGAAAAGCGCGTCGGCCACGCGGGGACGCTCGACCCCATGGCGACGGGTGTTCTGCCCGTGTTCGTCGGGCAGGCGACCAAGGCCGTCTCCTTTGCCGAGGGCGGGCAAAAGGTCTACGAGACCGTTTTACAGCTCGGCCTTGTGACCGACACGCAGGATACGACCGGCGAAACGCTCGAAGAGCGCGCCGTGACCGTCACGGAGGACGAGGTGCGCGCGGCGCTGCCGCGCTTTCTCGGCGAGATCGAGCAGATCCCGCCGATGTACTCGGCCATCAAGGTAAACGGCCAGAAGCTCTACGACCTCGCCCGTCAGGGTCGTGAGGTCGCGCGCAAGCCGCGCATGATCACGATCTTCGACCTTGCGCTGACGCAGAATTTGGGAAACGGACAGTACGCCCTGCGCGTCGTGTGCTCGAAGGGCACCTAACACCGGCGAGCTGGACTTCCTGACCGGCATTATGGGCCGCAAGCTGTTCCTGCACACC
>ENA-UPXB01002045-UPXB01002045.1-human-gut-metagenome-genome-assembly--contig:-NODE-2045-length-11939-cov-9.887962_pt1 | contig 11939 bp, 9 predicted proteins | sample MGYA00250055_ERZ773386 | MGnify/ENA primary metagenome ERZ773386 (study PRJEB29103, sample SAMN06111974) | human gut metagenome | biome: human gut; feature: ankylosing spondylitis patient; material... | reverse complement strand
CCTATACCAGGCAGCCTTAGATTGACTTATTTTCGGACAACGGAAACAAAACAGTCCCGGCTTGATGCAATTTGCCAATCGAAAACCCCCGGAACCACCCTACACGAGGAAACTCATGTCAACCACAAGCCAAAATTTGGTGTGAAATCCATGAAACGAAAAAAAGAGAAAGCGGCAAGCCTTTCACAACTTACCGCTTTCTCTTATTTTACAACCTGCTGCACGCTGGCTTTTTCCACCAGCCTTCCCTCAACAATGGTAATTCCCTGTTTATAACGTTCCCCGCTGACTTTCTTTAACAGCACATGTATTGCTTTATTTGCCATTTCACGGATATCCACCTCATAAGTTGTGATCTCGACATCACACAGTCCCGGAAAAAGATAGTTATCAAATCCAACCACTGAAAAATCTTCCGGAACGCGATACCCCTGCTCTTCTAACTGATTGATGACCATGCTTGCCGTGAGATCGGAGTTGCACACAAATGCCGTCGGCATATCTTTCATCTGATCCGGATGAATATCAACCTCTACCACACCACATTCCATATCACGATCCGATATGATCCACTCCTGTGGCACTTCAATACCATGTTCTAACATGGATTTCCGGTAACCGAAATAACGGTCTGTGATACTTGCTGTAAACAACAGTGTTCCGACATACGCAATTTTTTCATGACCATGCTCGATCAGATAATTCGTCAGCATGTAAGTACCATAGTAACTGTTAGAGATCACCGCATCACTCATCTGGTGTTCATCATAAAAATCAAGATACACGATCGGAATCTGTGTATTCTGTCTTAATGCACCTAAATATTCTGTCCTCAGCCGTCCGATCAGAATCAGACCATCTACTTTACGTTCCAGCACGATTTTAGGCAGATTCGCCTCGGCTTCATCTTCTAATGAAACAACCTCAAGCATCGTGAAACATTCTTTCTGAACGGCCCTTGTTGCAACACTCTGGTACATTCTCCAGTAAAAGGATGCATACTCTCCTAAGTATTTTTCCGATACCAGCACCCCGATATTATAACTTTTTACTGACTTTTCTTTTTTTACGGCAGATGGCTGCTTGTATCCAAGTTCATCTGCCAATTGTTTGATTTTTTCCCGCATAGCCTCGCTGACACCTTTTTGTCCGGAAAGTGCTTTTGAGACCGTGACCGTACTGACACCAAGCTGCTCTGCAATGTCTGCCAGCTTTACTGCTTTTGCCATAACCGTCCCCTTCTTACTACTTTTTACTTTTTCGATTTAATCTTATTTCTTTTCCACAAAATGTAACAGTTTTGACTGGAAATCACCCCATGGATTCTGGATCAGAATACCTGCATACATTAATGTATCTCCCGCATATACAGTATCTTCGCCTTCCAGACAGTAATTCTTCTGCGGATCGAGTCCTTTTAATGTGATTCTTCTGCTCTTATAATTCGGACGGTTGATCACCTGCACAAATGTAACCAGTACTTCTGATTTATCTTTTGAAACCACCTCGTAACAGTCAAAATAATGATTTTCCTGATAGGAGGCAATCCTGTAATAATCGCCGCTTCTTACCAGATCATTGTATTTATGATACATGGCAACCTGTTTCGGGATCATCTGTCTGTCTTCTTCCGGAATCTTTGTGACATCCAGCTCATAACCGAAAGTTCCTGCAAGCGCTACATGGCCTCTTGTCTCAAACGGTGTAACACGTCCCACCGTATGATTCGGACAGTCTGAAACGTGCGCTCCCATCGTCGATAACGGATAGATCATCGCCGTACTTTCCTGAATCTTTAAGCGTTCTACTGCATCCGTATCATCCGAGCACCAGATCTGTGGACTGTAATAAAGCATACCCGGATCAAAACGTGCACCACCGCCGGAACAGTTTTCCAGTAAAAGATGTGGGAACTCTGTTACCAGACGCTCCTGCATCTCATACACTGCCAGCACATAACGGTGATAAAGTTCACCCTGACGGTCTGCAGGAAGTCCATAGCTTCCGATGTCAGAAAGCTGACGGTTCATATCCCATTTGACATACTCAATATTTGCACTGCGTAAGATCGACGCCACGCTCTCATATGCATAATCGCGCACTTCTTTTCTGGTAAGATCAAGTACATACTGATTTCTGCAGAGAGAGCCCTCTCTTCCCGGGATCTGGATTGCCCAGTCCGGATGTGCCTCGTAAAGTTTTGAATCCGGTGAGATCATTTCCGGCTCAAACCAGATACCGAATTTTAATCCAAGTTTATTTACCTCATCTACCAGATGTTTTAAACCACCGTTTAATTTCTCTTCGTTGACATACCAGTCACCCAGACTTGATGAATCATCATTGCGGTGTCCAAACCAGCCATCATCCATAACCAGCATTTCAATGCCAAGTTCCGATGCTTTTTTTGCAATGGAAAGTAATTTTTCCGTATTGAAATCAAAATAGGTCGCTTCCCAGTTATTGATCAGAATCGGACGTTTCTTATCCTTATATTCACTGCGGATCAGATGATTACGGTAAAGTTCATGGAACTGGTGTGTCATGCCGTCATATCCGGTATCGCTGTATACAAGCACGACCTCCGGTGTCTGGAAACTCTCACCTTTTTCTAACTTCCAACAGAAGTTCTCCGGATGGATTCCCATACCAACACGGACGGTATCAAACTGTCCTAGCTCGACCTGTCCGATAAAGTTACCGGAATACACAAAATGCATACCATAAACTTCACCCTGTGACTGGTCTGCATTGCCTGCCGCAAGTGCCATAAACGGATGTTCCTGATGGGAAGACTCACCTCTTACTGATTCCACTCCCATAAAGCCTTTTTTCACCTTGCGGTGTTCTAACATACGCTCCCTTGCCCAGGAACCATGCATGGTAAGCAGTGTAAAATCACGGTTATCCATATCCATGGAGAAAGACAGTGCCTTCGTCAGATATAACATTTCGCCGTCATTTTCGATCCGCACGCTTCTTGTGATGACATCCACATCAGAAAATGCCGTGTAAAGCAAAGTTACCTTTAACCCAAGTACCGGGTCCTCGCATAGAAGTTCTAATGTCTCACAGGAATCTTCATCGCCGAACGTTGCAGGAAGTCCGGCAAGTCCCGGTTTTCCTGCATAAATTTTATGTGACACATAAAACAGTGATACTGCTGTATGGCCTCCCTCTGTTCTCACAGAAATACTGCTTCTTCTGTAATCTCCGAGTCCGTTTCCTGCATATTCCATCAGAAACGTATCATAGAATGATACTCTCTCTCTGTTATTTTCAGAAGGCACAAACGGTCCCTCTCCCGTGCGGAGCAGATATGCAATGTTTGCATCTCTTAATTTCTTACCATAATATACATGACCGACAAAATTTTCTTTGTCCACGATCCCGATCACATAACTGGAGCCTGGCGTATCCAGTTTGAAAATACGTTCTTTCTCAAAGTATGTAATTGCCACGCTTCTGTTCCTCCTGTTATTTCAGCAAATCTTCTTTTAGTCCGGCAAGTTTCTTTTCTGCATCCTCTAAAGAACTTCCCTTGACACCAAAGTAATATTTGATCTTCGGCTCTGTTCCGGACGGACGCATACAGCACCATGCATTATCGGAAAGTTCATAATAAAGTACGTTTGACTCCGGCAGACCGGTCTTTGTCACTTCTCCGGTTACTGTATCTTTTCTTGTATCCTCTTTATAGTCACGGACTGCAAGCACATCAAAACCACCAAGTTTTTTCGGTGGATTCTTTCTGGAATTGCTCATCAGTTCCTGAATCTGCGCTGCTCCATCGATTCCTTTTAATGTCTTTGTCTCAAGTCCTTCTCTGTAGTAACCGTATTTTTCATACATTGCAAGCATTTCATCCCACAGTGTCATGTTGTTCTTTTTGCACCAGGATGCTACTTCACATAACATCATGACTGCAACGCAGGCATCTTTATCCCTTGCATAAGTACCGGCAAGACATCCGTAGCTTTCCTCTAAGCCAAACACATAATTATAGGTATTCTGCTGCTCGAAGAATTTGATCTGCTCTCCGATATATTTGAATCCTGTTAAAACTTCGATCAGTTTTACGCCGTAAGATTTTGCGATTGCTTTTGCCATATCGGTGGTAACGATCGTCTCAACCAGTGCAGGATTTTTTGGCATAGTTCCCATTGCTGTTTTTTCTCTTAAAATATATTCTGCGATCAGCATACCTGACATATTTCCTGTAAATGTCACATATTCGCCGCTCTTTGTATCTTTGCAGTAAACACCGAGACGGTCTGCATCCGGATCTGTTGCAAGAACGATATCAGCATCCACTTCTTTTGCAAGTTTTAATGCAAGTTCAAACGCTTTCGGTGACTCCGGGTTCGGGTATGCAACAGTCGGGAAGTTGCCATCCGGTTTTTCCTGCTCCGGCACTACATATACATGCTCAAAACCAAGTTCTTTTAATACACGGCGTACCGGAAGATTTCCTGTTCCATGAAGTGGTGTATATACGATCTTGATATCTTTTGCCATCTCTTTGATGATCTCCGGATGAATGGACTGTTTTTTCAGTTCTTCCATGTAACGGTCATCGATCTCTTTACCAATCACATTGTAAAGTCCTGCTGCAACTGCATCTTCTTTTGCCATAGTCTTTACCTGGTCAAAGGAAGTTACTTTTGCAACTTCTGCTAAAATATTTTTGTCATGAGGCGGTGTGATCTGTGCGCCGTCCTCCCAGTATACTTTGTATCCGTTGTATTCTCTCGGATTATGGCTTGCTGTGATGACGATACCGGAAATGCATCCTAACTCACGCACTGCAAAAGATAACTCCGGTGTCGGGCGAAGGCTGTCAAATACATATGCCTTGATGCCGTTTGCATTTAAGCAAAGCGCTGCTTCCTCTGTAAATTCTGTGGACATGATTCTTGAATCATGTGCGATCGCAACACCTTTCTCCTGTCCGTTCTGGGAGATGATATAATTTGCAAGTCCCTGTGTTGCCTGACGCACGGTATAAATATTCATGCGGTTGGTTCCGGCTCCGATCACACCCCTTAAACCACCTGTTCCAAATTCTAACTGTCTGTAAAAACGATCCTCGATCTCTGCCTGATCCCCCTCGATTTTCTTTAACTCAGCTTTTGTATCTTCATCAAAATACGGATCTGTGCACCACTGTCTGTAAGTATCCATGTAATTGCTCATTCTTCTTCTCCTTTACTTCTCTATAATTCATTTTTTATTGTTTTTTAAATTATAATCTTTTTTTAAGTTGTTGTAAACTAATTTTAATCTTTTTACTGTTTTTATATTTTCATTTACCCAAAAAAGAATCATAATATTTTTTTACAACTTTTTCTGCAGGTTTCGCATAGATCTCATAGTCCATGCGCGACTTTGCACTCCGCTCCTGATAAAGTTTTGCATCCCATGACCAGAGTGCCATTCCCTGCACCCAGTCTCTCTTACTGCAGGCTTTAAACATATCTTCATACCACTCAGCCTGACCATCCGGGTCAGCATCACCTTTCACGCCCCAGTCATTCGGTACTTCCATGGAACCCTTTACTGACATACATCCTGTCTCTGCGAAGAAAAACGGTTTTTCAAATCTTTTTACCACTGCTTCAATACGGTCTAACTGATTTTCCCAGTCACCATAAGGATAATAACCGCTTGATGATATCACATCCACAGCATCCCACCATTTCACACGGTGCTCCTGATACTTATCCGTATTATAAGAAAGAAGTCCGTGATAAACCTGCCTGATATCCGAAAGCAGTCTGCGCCATTCCGTTTCACGATGCTCACTCATCACCATCTCACAGCCGGCAATAAACATTTCACAGCCATACTGCTCTGCAATCTTTGCATAATGAAGCTGAAATGCCGTATAAGATGTAAACCAGTTCCCCCATTTTGGTTCGCATGGAACATCTTCATCAAAAAAATTAATGTGTGCACGCCATGTTCCATTTTTGCAGTTTACTGTCGGTTTTAATGCCACACGAAGTCCAATCTCTTTCGCATACCCGATCATATCAATCAGCTCATCATCTTCCATCGTTGCTTTTGATGTGTAACATATCTCCTCAGACTGCGGTGTCTCCTGCAATCCTCCCGGCACAAATATCACAAAATCTGCTCCGGTTCTTTCCTTCATCATAGCAAGACTTTCCTTTGCCCCTGACTTTTTAAATGCCCCTGCACAGGCAAACGGTGCAAATGTCACTCCACAGATATATTCCATTTATTTTCTCCTTGCTTTTTCATTTCATCTAAAAATATAACATTCATTTTATACTGATCCTGTCATTAATATAGCATTCGCCCTGTATATCTGCTATAATTTTTCATGTCAAAAATTGTATAAATCTATTTTTATGGCCAAAGATCAGTGTGAAAAATACATTTTTCACACGCAAAAATGGAGTTTAGTATGAAATCATTATTTGAATATACCGACAAATTAAATAAACCCTACGAATGTTTCTTTCTGGATGTGAAAAAAGAATGGCTGCCGGTACAGCCGCACTGGCATTATTTTATGGAGATTCTTTACGTAACAAGGGGCACCGCCCTGATGTATCAGAATGAACAAAGTCATATTGTTACGGAAGGCGATCTGATCGTCTTTCTCCCTTCCGTTGTTCATTCCGTCCATGCAGTGTCCGATGCCCCTCTGCAATATTATGTTTTAAAATTTGATTTAGGCCAGCTTGATTCCTCCACTTCTTTTACCGGTGGAAACTGGAATTTTTCTGCACTGTTTGGCAATGCTATAAACAATGAGCATGCCGATATTTATTTCCCGGAAGAAGTGCTTCGCTCTCTTCCCATACAGTCTTTATTTGATGACTGCGTCCGTGAAATGCAGAATATGCAGTACGGATATCAGATGATCCTGCAGTCAAAAATCAGGGAACTTTTAACCTGGCTTCTCCGAATCTGGCGCAATGACGGTTTTGACACGGATTGTTCTTTTACACCTCTGGCAAAAGAAAATACGATCTATACCATCACGGAATATATTGACCGCCATGCCTGCGAAAATATCCGCGTGGAAGATATCGCTGCACTCTGTCACATGAGTTATTCCCATTTTGCCAAAAATTTCCGCGAAATTTACGGACAGTCCTGTAAAAAATATATCGAATTTATCCGTCTCTGCAAGGTTGAGGATATGCTCCTTTTTACAAACTTCGACTTAAATTATATCAGCCAGGAAACCGGTTATGCTGACTGCAGCCATCTGATCCGTTCATTTAAGGAAAAATATGGAATTTCCCCGCACCAGTACCGCAGACAGCACTCCATATCCGGGCAGGATCACTGATTTGTCATAATTTCCCATGTACTGGCATCACCCAGCAGCGGCATAAGAAACATCATCACAGTGATCATCAATGCAGCGATCACAAGTCCGATGATCGAGGTGACAAGTGCCGCTGTTGCCGTACCATTCTGCTGTGGTTTTATTTTTTTCGAGCAGATTGCACCAAGCAGACCGACTAATCCAAATCCTGCTCCATATCCGACGAATCCGGTCACGATACCGAAAATGCCAAGGATCAGTGATACCGTTGCAATATTTTCTCCCTCACGCTCCGACGGGATAATGATCTCTCCTTCCCTCATTTCCACTATCTCATCTAACTTGCTTTTTCGCAGTAATACAATACACGGAATTAAAAACAGAGGAACGGTCACTACAAGATTTAATATGGAAAGATTGCCGATCATATCTGTCATATCACCATTTCCAAAAATACCGCTTGCCATTAATCCTCCGAAATCCACAAGTGCATGAATGATGATACAGATCCATAAATTACCGCTGCGCAGATAAATTGCCGCAAACAAAACACCAAGCAATGTTGCCTGCAGTGCCTGGATCAGTGCACTTGATAACGGCACGCCGGAAAGTACATTCGGGATATGCGCTGCACCAAAGATCATACTGGATAAAATAATGGCAGCAAGCACTCCACGTCTGGTGTTTGAAAAACAATCTGCGAAAAGATTTAACACGATCCCACGCATGATCACTTCCTCATTCATGCCGACGAAAAACATTGTCAATATGTAAATGATGATCCCGCCTGCAGGACGCACGCCGTCCGTACCGGAAACACTCTGTAAAAATAACTGTGCAACTAACACATATACACAGTATCCAACCATAAATCCGCCGATATAAAATCCCCTTAAAAATCCCACTCCGGTCTTTTTTAACGACTGCTGATACCCCATAAGAAACAACACGCCGATCGCATAGACAGCCACACCGAGTTCAGCAATAAACTGTAACATATAACTGTCCGTGATGGAAGTCAGATGTGTTGCTGCCACTCCGACCAGATTCATCAGCACTAAAAAAAGTGCCGTGATCACAATACCGATAATGATGACTACTGCCTTCGGCAGCCCTAAGATTTTGTTTTTCATACCAATCTCCTTTTTCTTTTTGTTTTATATTCACACTGCCTTTTGCAATGATCCTTTCATGTACTACTTTTCCCTGATATTTCCTGCTGTATCTACCGATGCATTATCAGAGATACTCTCCATATAAGTAAACAGGCTTTGTGCTGCATTATCATCCATCTGTTTTGTCTGTCCGTCTGACGCATAAACCGGGATCAGGGCATAAGAAACTGCTCCATCTGCTGTCACTGTAACTTTTACTGCTGCAGATCTGTCAATGCTTTGTCCAAAAATAAAATTCCCCAGACTGTAAAAAACAGGTTTTCCATCCATAAACTGTATTCCTTCCAGACAGTGTGTATGCGCTCCAACGATCAGATCTGCCCCTGCATCCATGCACTGTTTTGCCAGTTCACGCTGCACCGTATTCGGCTGTTCGCTGTACTCGGTTCCCCAATGTGGAAATACCGTCACAAAATCGCAGGTCTGTTTTGCCTCTTTTATCACTTCGATGAGCGCCGCCGCATCATAACAGGTAAACATTCCCGGAGTGCCATTCTCGATTTTCCAGTCGACAGACGGAACTACACGTGATACGGCAATAAATCCATATCTTTTTCCATTCACTTCCACAACCTGCACCTCTTTTGCGCGCGCTGTGGAATCTCCTGCCCCGCCATATAAAATTCCGGCTCCATCTAATTCCTGAAAAGTATCGGACAATGCCACTCTTCCATAATCCAAAGTATGGTTGTTTGCGAGTGAAACGATATCCACACCCATCTCATTTAATGCCTTTACATAAGAAGGACTGCACCGGAAGGTAAACTGCTTATCCGCCATCGGTTCCCCACGGTCACTAAACGGGAACTCATTGTTTACCATTAAAATATCCGCTTCATTTAACTGCTCTAACAGTTCCGGTGAAACAACCTTCTCGATTCCACCTGCATCATAGGCTGCTTTAAATGCATTTGCAAACAGGACATCACCGGTAAGGATGATCGTTGTATTGCCTGAGTCTTTTGGATTATCTGCGTTTGCTGCTGTTTCTGTATCATCTGATGTGCGCTCCGTGCTATCCGCTGCGTCTGCAGTATCCTTTATGTTTTCCGTTTCGCCCGATGTATCGTCATTGTCTGCTCCATCTGGTGCTGTTCCGTTTTCATCCGTTTTATCTGCCGTGTCAGATTGCTTCTCTTCTGTTACTGCCGTCCCCGATGTTATAACAGGCTGTGCCTGACCACCAGTTAAAATTGCTGCGGCGATCACGCCCACTACAGTCAGTATTGAAAGCACATAAAGTACGATTCTTATTGTTTTATTCATAGATCCTCCCATTTTTGCATTGTTTTCGTTTTTCTTTGGTTCAGGAAACATTACAAAAATGACGCCGATGTACAACGATTGTACGCCGACGCCACTTTTATCATAATGATTTGTTCTCTGATTGTCAACTGACGGAAAATCTCAGTCTACTCAAAATCAACTTCAATGCTTCCCATACCACAGTCAAGTTCCATGTTTTTCTTTGCACCTTCATTTTGGACTTCTTTATCACCACTGATATTTGTATAAGTCTCCCCATCCACTTCAATCGAACCAAGTCCACAGGAAAGTTTGTAATTGTACTCTTTTTCCTCACCATTTAAATCAAGTGTCATATTTCCCATTCCACAGTCTGCTTTGAGATTCCCTTCAACACTTCCATCCATGGAAAAGTTCCCGACTCCGCAGTCGATCGACGCATCACCATTCACCACACCATCTTCGATCTCAACATTACCGACACCGACCGATACATCCATTTTTCCATTTACCTGAAATCTTTTTGCTTCAAAGTTTCCGGCTCCGACTTTTAAGGTCAGATCATTACAGCTTCCGTTAAAATCTTTCCAATTCATATCTGCGGCACCAATATCAAAATTCAGTTCATCAAAAGAACTTCCTTTTGGCAGATACAGTATGATCTGTGGGGATTTCTTATAATAATGTTTTTTCGCATCATATTTAATCTTTAATGTATTTCCATCCGTTTTACAGGAATAATATTTTTCTTTGCCGCGTTTTAATACAACACGCAGCTTTGCACTGTCATCCGATTCCCTGACTGTAATTTCTGCAGCATCAATATCCATATTGATATTCTGAATGGAAGAAGCATCATAACTCTGGACTGCCTCCCCTGATGGAACCTCTGTCGAGAAATCTGCATCACCGATATCTGACACAAGATCCACAATATCTTTATCATCTGCATCCAGATCATCATCGTCATCATCGTCGTCATCATAATCATCGTTATCATCATAATCATCGTCGTCATCATAATCGCTGCCGCTATAATAGAGTCCAACCGGGCCAATATGCCAGTTTCCATATCTGAGTTCCCCGTTTTTTGCCATACGCCATACAGATGCTCCCATTGCAGTGCTTACACCACAGAAGATCAGTCCCACTCCTAACAATACCGCTGCAACGATCAATGTAATCTTTGTAAATTTTTTCATGCTGCCACCCCACTTTTTTTCTTTTCAAACGGTTTCTTACACAAACAGATGATTCCTTTGACTGCCCATGGAAGAAATACTCCAAACACCCATACAACTAAAAGTACTGCTAAAATACCAAGTCCTAAAACCAGAAATCCTGCTCCGGTCAGTCCAAGTCCAACAGCCACTCCTCCTGTAAATAAAGTACTGAATCCAAAACCGATCAGAAGAAAACCTGCAAATACAAGTGATGCCATAACCGCCACCACTGCAACTGCAATGCCAAATAATGTTGCCACTACTGCAAGAAGAAGTGAGGCTATGACTAAAAGCAATGTCAGCCAGAGTGGTGATGTGATAACTACCAATACGATCGCTGCTGCGCTCCATCCACTTTTCTTCTTTTCTGAAGTCTCCTCATTTTTTACAAACATGTCATCATTCTGATTCCAGTCCGGATTATGGTCTGGCGTGACATCACAGGTTTCACTCTCTTTTTCGATTCCCAGATTCTTTTTAATGCTCTGTGCCACCTTTTCCGGTGATTCAAGCTCCGCTATGACAGATTCTTCGTTTTCTTCCCCGGCATCTTCAAAATAGCTGCGGTAAAATGCCAGTGCATCTGCCTTTTCTTCTTCTGATATTCCATCCAGAAGCTGTTCTAACTGTTTTAAAAATTCTTCTCTTTTCATACCCTCTAAAGCTCCTCTCCTGAAAACAGTGCTGATATTTTCATGGAATAATCTTCCCATTCTCTCCGGTATTCGACCAGCTTATCCAGTCCAGGCTCCGTGATCTTATAATAACGCCTGTTCCTGCCGCCACACTCTCTGTCATACACTTCAAGGCATCCATCCTTCTGCAGTCTTCTTAGCACCGGATATAAGGTGGATTCTGATACATCAATGGCCTTGCGCACATCCTGCGTGATCTTGTAGCCATAGGTGCCTTCTTCTTCTTTCGACACAACAGCTAACACGATTGCGTCTAAGAGAGCAGCTCCTGTATTAAATACCATGCGCTCAT
>ENA-UPXB01002035-UPXB01002035.1-human-gut-metagenome-genome-assembly--contig:-NODE-2035-length-11972-cov-6.061118_pt1 | contig 11972 bp, 7 predicted proteins | sample MGYA00250055_ERZ773386 | MGnify/ENA primary metagenome ERZ773386 (study PRJEB29103, sample SAMN06111974) | human gut metagenome | biome: human gut; feature: ankylosing spondylitis patient; material... | reverse complement strand
ATAAATACCGCCCCTGTGGATATACGGGTTATCATGAAGCAGGCATTGTATTATAACGCCGTATCTTTTATCATGGTGCATAACCATCCGTCAGGGGCACGCAAGCCCAGCGGTGCGGATGACCGTTTGACGGAAGCGGTTAAAAAAGCCGCCGGAACATTAGACATCCGTCTGTTAGACCATGTGATTGTGGCAGGCAATAACTATTATAGCTATGTGGACGAGGGAAAACTATAAAAGAGGGAAAGGTGGGCGGGAGAAATCCCGTCTGCCCGGAACTTCGGCTTCGGAGTTCTTTTTTGGCAGTCACCCCAAAAAAGAACCAAAAAAATGCTTCCCAGACTATCGGATGCGACATCGTAAAATACGCAAAGGCGTGGCTTTTCAGAATAAATACATATCTTCGCGCCAAAGGTGATTGAAATGAATGTATTTTCTGCTTTTGATACAGGCGTTATGGTGGCTCTCTTACTGGGCATTGAGTTTCTCCTAATTTCCGCAAGCGAATGCAATCAGAGCATTACCAATGCATTTTTTAGTGAGTTTATTATCTTTACATTGGGTTTTAGTGAAATGAAGGTGCCAAAGGTCCACTCTTTTGCATAACTTCCCCTTACCCCATGAAGCGACTTGAGGCAATACGCATTACCCACCATTAGAATAAGGATTAGCCAAAATCCTGTTGAAAGGCTATTTTATACGCCGGATTCTCGGTATAGATGTTTAGCACGTACGTCCTTGAAGTCCTAATCCACTTTGCGGCAACCGAGATGTATTTGAAAACGAAAGTCTTAACACGGCTCGATATGGATAGCCCAAAATCCTTAACGTTTATTTTTCGGATGATTGTTTTGTAGAAGTTCCTTATCAATGCAGTCATCAGCAGGTATACTGCATTTTCTGCCATGAATGACTTTGGCAAATGTTTCCATCCAAACCCGTTGTTCATGTCATCGAGGATTCTTTCCTTCCCACCGCGCAGGTTATAGAACTCTACGACATCCCTTATGTCGGATTCGAAATCATTGGTAAGGATACACCGGTAGGTATATTCTCCTTCCCATAGCTCCCGTATGTCATCTGTTCTTCTTTGTCTTTGGATGACAAGACGGTATGGTTTCCCCTTCCACTTTTCTACGACAATCGAATTCAGCTCGAACCTGATTCCGTTGATCTCCTCAGCCTTCCATCCCCTGAGGGCGAACATGTCATCGTAAAAAGCGGAGCATCTGTTGGCTCGGATATAGAAGTACTTGCAATGGGCCTTGACGGTATCTACAATCTCTTCGGAGCACGAACCACAATCCATACGGGCTCTATTTATATGAATGCCGTTACATTCCAGCCTGGTGAAGATTCTTTCCAATGTACACTGCTGGCAGAACCGGACATTCGTGTTGCCATCCCGATTTTCAATGCCGACAATATGGTCACCTATAACGGCCACTCCCGGGCTGTATCCTGTGAACTTCTTGTATGTACGTTTGGCATCATACTTCTCCGTTTCAATGAACTGGTGGTCAAAATCCAGATCGTAACCCTGCTCCTGACATAATTCTCCGGTAGCAATGAGAGACTTGACCAGCAATTCGTTCATTTTGTCAGCTGTATTGAAGTCGTATGATTTACCTGAATCTGGAGATGAATACGTTATGTTGTCTGTTGTCAGTTCTTTTATGGCGCGAAGAATCGTGTCTGCGCTGCAGGTTTTAAGTTTGGGATGCAGGGAAAGATGGGGCATGAGATGAGTGGATATGTCTTCAATGCACGAACCACCACAGAAGAATACGCACATGAGAGAACGGATGATTTCACTGTATTGGTAACCATAGGTTCTGCTACACAGTCCTAATGTGGAGTCGATTACGTCCGATAAAAGAGCATCAAATTGCTCCATGATTGAAAATATTCCGCCAAAAGGTGTGATTGAATCGAATTTTATTTGTACTTTAGCCATGTCTGTTGAAGATTGATTTGATTTTTATCGCAACACGAAGTTAAGTGAATCTTCTGACATGACAAAGCACTGGGTAATATATTACTACTCAGTGCTTCAAATTAGTTTTATACAAAAGTGTTGCGGAAATTAGGTAATACAAAAATAATCGATAAAAAGTTTGCGTAACTGCCTGATTTTTCGTACCTTTATATCATGATTGATGAAAGAGCATACGAGTTACTTTGCTGCCAGCTGGGTCTGGCGAATGAGGAAAAAGCAGGGCTTCGCAAACAGAATAAAGAACTGATTGCGAGGCTTGAGTCTATTGAAAAATCCAACAGGGAGAACTCAAAAGCTCTGATTGATACAATCAATGACCTCAAAGATTCCCTCGAAAAGCAATCAACCACGGTTGAACATTATAGGAAAGAAATGGAGCTTATGAGAAAGCAGCTTGAAGCAAAAGACGAGGTGAACAGGATGCTGGCGAGATATCCAATCTCAGGCTTCAGCTTGAGGATAGCAGGAAACACCGTTTCGGCCGTACATCAGAGCAAAGAAGGCTGCTGAACAACCGTAACATTGACAAGGCTGCAATGGAGAAGTCTGAGTATGACGGTTCTGACAAGACGGATAATGATGGTAATGATAATAAGGCCAATGGTAACGGTACTGGCAGCAATACCTCTTCCGGTAGTGTACCTGCACAGAACTGCAGAGCTTCAAGGAAAAAGGAAACTGCACCACGTGCAGAAAAGACCAGACTGAAGGTGGATAAGGTAATTGTTCATGAAATAGAAGACTATTACCAACTCCCTGACGGTGCAAGGCTTATGAACCGTAACGGAATGGCTGATGTGTGGGAATACAGGTTTATAGAACATGTGCGTGCTCATAACGTGGAGCATGTGTACAAGGTGGCAAGGGTAAAGCTTGCAGATGGCACTTTCACTAACACGATGGAGCATCCCTTGAAAAACCTTGGAGGTATCTTCTCCCCTGAATTGCTTGCCCGTCTGCTTTGTCTGAAATATGACTTCAGCATGCCTGAGAACAGGCAGATAAGACTGCTTGCAAGAGAAGGCATCCACATAAGCAACACCACGCTGAACAACTATATCCATAACGGAATCTCCAGACTTAGGGAGTTTATGGAAGATGTCTTCAAGGAGTTTGTACAACAGGCAAAATACCTTATGGTTGATGAGACTACCGAACTTGTCGGAGTTGAAACACCGGAAGGTAAGGCTTACAGGAGAAAGTACTTATGGGTTTTCTTTGCAAAGCATGTCAAGTTGGTTTACTATCATTACAATAACGGCAGCAGAGCCTCTGATGTAGCAAAGACCTTCCTTGAGCATTTTATGGGATCTATATCTACAGACGGATATACGGTTTACAGGATGTTCGACGGAGAAGAATCAAAGGTGCTTCATATAGGATGCTGGACGCACTGCAGGAGGTTGTGGGTTGATGCCTTGCCATCAGACAGGACGGCGATGGACATAATAGATTCTATCGGTGATTTATTCAGGAATGAAGACCTGTTCCGCACAATGAAACTCAGCGGCGAGCAGATAAAGGAAAAAAGACTTAAACTTACGGGACCTATTCTTGAACGTATCCATCATAAGGTGGTCATGATGATGCAGGATGCGAAGATTATGGCTAACGAACTGATGAGAAAGGCTGCGAACTACACGATAAACCAGTGGAAATCCTTGAGAAATATCCTCAAGGACGGTTCAGCGGAAATATCCAACAATCTCTGTGAGCAAAGAATGAAACCTGTAAAGCTGCTGCTCAAGAACTGTATGAATATAGGAAGTGAGGCAGCCGCAGAAAACTCGGCATTCATCTTCTCCCTGATAGAAAGCTGTAAGTTGAACGATATAGATCCTCAGGATTACCTGAAACACTTGTTTGAATGTATTCTTCATGGTAAGGACTGCGACAAGAAGGCTCTTCTGCCATGTTTTTATAAATCGGAATGTTAAAACTAAACTATTTTCTTGCGGACATTTTTATTTTATCGGCTGAAAAACAGCCGATAAAATTGTCGTAGCGGAAAATAGAATGCTTACGACACGGAGAGGATATAAAGTCCTCTCATTGTAAAGAGTAAATATACTCAAGGCGGACATCATTTGAAATAAAGAAAATGTAGACAGCCTTTTTAAAGGTTAGAGGATTTATTCTGTCTGAGGAGAAAATACTTATAAATACATATCATCCAACGGTTGTAGAAAATAGATATCTGGTTTTGCATATGAGTATGAAGGAGTAAATGTGTTAAGAAAACTTTATTGGGGACAGGTTATCACGAGAAAATTATGAGCCTGTTTAATTTTATGGGATTTAAATTTAGAATTATCGAAACTGTAGGCGGTGAAAATCGTACATACAGTTCTTATCGGGAAAGCTGTAGCAATGCCGCTGACCTACAAAATGTATTAAATTTTATTTTTCTCATTTGAAATCTTAATTAGATTCATCCTTAACAGATGATTTTAAGAGCAAGATATTCAGTGGAATATAAATAAGATGATATATTTGCATATTATTTAACCATGAATCAGTTGTGAACTTTCAATTTCTGATTTACATAAATATAAAGAAATGAGGCATATTATACATATTCTTTTTATACTTTTATTTCACAAAGTAATGATAGCCAATGATAAAATAAATATATCTTCCTTTTCGGTTACGTCAGGTATGCCTAGTAATGAAGTATTTTGCGGAGAATATGATGATCTGGGCTTTTTGTGGTTTGGAACTAGGAACGGATTAAGTCGGTATGATGGCTATAGTTTTAAAAATATTTATTTGAGTAAATTGCTTTCGGACTGTAACGTGTCAAATAGTATAAAACTAATGGAAAAAGATAAGGATGGTCTCTTTTGGCTGATTACTGAAAATGATGATGTTTATGTCTTTGATTCAAAAATCATGTCTCTGACTAATATCCCAATTGAAGTTTATATTAAAGGTAGTATAAATGATATTCTTATAACAAATGATGATGAAATATATTTAGGTAGAGGTCAGGGCGTTTTTAGATATAGTAAGTCTTTAAATTGATTCATGTTTATAAAGAAGATGTCTGTAAAGTCTATATTCGAAGATTCTAAGGAGAACATATGGATTGGTACTTGGAACGCAGGAGTTTATCTTTTTGACAGACAGAGTTACAAAACCACAAGGTATAAGAGAGTAGAAAGTAAATTTGGAATAACTGCTTTTGAGGAAGATAATGAAGGAAATATATGGATTTCTACTTGGGATGGAGATTTTCTTTATTGTTTGTTGGAACCGGATAAGTTTGATTCTGAGAAAGTGAAATTAATCCCGGCAAGAGGATTTAATAGCGTGCTTCCTGACCCTGTAATATATGATTTGATGTTTGATGATGAGCATGGATGTCTATGGGTTTCTACTGCCAATGGGATAGTTGTAATGAATCTGTCCGAATCGAAAGAAAAATATACATATTTCAAATCTGATGAATTGGGTGGTGTTGAAGCTATGTTTTTGATGAAGGCTGAAAACGGAACAATCTGGAGCGGTATAGAAGGAAGTGGATTGTCTAGTTTTGTGTATAGGGACGATTTTTATTCTCATTCAGTTCCTGATGTAGCAAAAGACCAGGTTGTTACAGCTCTTTATGAGGATGAAGACTCATTAATCTGGATAGGTTCTAGAAAAGAAGTACTTCAGATTTGGGACAGGAAAAACAATAAATTGAAGTCGTATAAAGAATTTCCTATTTTAGGTAATTTATCTGTAAAATCAAACTCGGTTGTCTCAATAGTAAAAGATTCAAAGTCTGGAAATTTGTTTTTGGGAACTCGTTATAATGGCGTTTATGAAATTGAGCGTCAGGGGACTAAGATAACAGCTTTAAAGAAATTACAGCATATAACAATGAAAATTAATAGAATTACAGACTTGAGTATTTCATCAGATGGTAGATTGTGGATTGGAACTGAATCGGGTGTGTTTTATGCTGATGTTAATGGAAACGACAAATACAAGATTAAAGAATATGCCAATATTAATAAACTTATAAATAACGACTTTATTTCGGAAGTTTATTGCGACGATAGCGGTGTCTGGATTTTAACTAAAACTCATGGAGTTATTTTTGTGGGGGTAAATGAAGATATAAGATTCTATAATGTAGAAAATAGTAAGCTAAAAACAAACGCTACTTCTTGTATTTATAAAGATTCACATGGACACTTATGGTTAGGCTCACAAGGAAGTGGTTTGAGCTGTTATAATGATAAAGACGACAGCTTTGAGACACAGGATATGGTCCATTCATTTGCAGAAGACTATGTTTATTCTATTATTGAAGATAAGGATAATAATCTGTGGATAACTACTGCCAGAGGATTGTTCCGCTTGTCTTTGAATAAATCAAAGAAAATTGTCTGGTATAATCAGAAGGAAGATTTGCAGAACTTGCAGTTTGTAAGTGGGGCATCATTGTTGGCCTCGGATGGAACAATAATTCTGGGAGGATATAGTGGATTGGACTGCTATGATAGGCTGGATTTAAATAAGACAAAGGAATATGTATCACCTGTATATATAGTTGATATTTCTCTGATGAATATACCTCTTTCTTCATTCGATGAAGAGAGGGATGATATTTTTGATTTTTTGCCACCGTATACTGAAAAATTGGATTTGAATTATAATCAAAATAATCTAACCTTTAAATTCAGTTGTTTGTCATTTATTAATAGCTCTGCTAATATGTATGCATACAGAATGTTAGGTGTAGATAATGATTGGATTTATGTCGATTCCAATAATAGAAACATATCTTATAATGCACTTAACAAAGGTAATTATCGTTTTGAAGTGAGGGCTTGTAATTCCAATGGTGTATGGTCTGATGCAAAATATATTGATATAGTAGTCAATCCGGCTCCATGGTTTACTGTGTGGGCATATGTTTTATATGTCATCGTGTTGTTCCTCGTTTGTTATATTATTGTACGTACAATAAAGAAAAGAATTCATCTGCAGCATGCGCTCCAGTTAGAACGTTTGGAACATAAAAAGTCTGATGAAGTAAACCAGGCAAAGCTTAAATTCTTTACAAATGTTTCGCACGAACATTTTACTCCTATCAGTGTATTACAATATTCGATAGACAAACTTTTTGTTGATGAAAATTCAGATAAGGAAACTTTGTCTATCATGAGGTCTAATCTGAAACGTCTTCATAGACTTCTTCAGCAGATACTTGAATTTAGAAAAATTGAAAATGGTAAATTGAAACTGAAGGTAAGTAAGAATGATATAGTCTTGTTCACTAGAAAATTATGTGAGGAGAACTTTTACCCGTTGGTAGAGGCAAAGCATATCAATATGCATTTTGAGGCTTCTTCTGATTGTATACTTGCTTATTTTGATATTGATAAAATTGATAAAATTTTATATAATCTGTTGTCTAATGCACTAAAATACAATTATACTCGAGGTGTGATTTCTATATCCTTGACAGAACAAGTTGAGGCTGACAGAAGGTATGTTGTTATTAAAATTGAAAATACCGGCGACGGAATACCGGAATCTCGTCTGCCTTTCCTTTTCCAGAGATTTTATGAGGGAGACTATAGGAAGTTTAAAACAAGTGGTACCGGAATTGGGCTTTCTTTGACGAAGGAATTGGTAGATATGCATAATGGAACAATTAATGCAGACAGTGTTCCAGGTGAGGTTACTGTCTTTACTGTAAAACTACCTATAGATAAAGATGCATATACAGATGATCAGATAGACAATGCGGAACTGGATTCTGGTGCTGTGCCTGTTAATGCAGATTTAGAGGACGGCAGATTTTCTGCTTCTCATATATTACTAGTTGAAGATGATGAAGATTTGTTGACTGTAATGTCAAAATTCTTGTCTGTCAGTTTCAATGTTCATACTGCAAAAAATGGTGTTGAAGCTCTAGAAATAACTAAGCAAAGTAGTGATATAGATATGATTATAACAGACTTTGTAATGCCAGAAATGAATGGGGTAGAGCTGTGTAAGGCTATTAGGAGTGATAAAGACTTGAATCATATACCTATAATAATGTTGACTGCAAAGACACAGGTTGAATATCAGTTGGAGGGGTATAACTCCGGAGTTGATGTCTATATCTCTAAGCCTGTAGAAATGGCTGTTCTGATAGCTCAAGTCAAAACATTATTAAATAACAGAAGGATTCTCTCGCAGAAGTTCAGACAACAGGAAGTTGCTGATACTCAGGAACTGGGACTGAATGCTGCAGACCAGGAATTTCTTGACAAAGCAGTACAGGCTGTTTATGAGAATATAGATAATTCTGATTTCTCTATTGATGACTTCTGTGAACAGATGAATATGTCACAATCAACTCTTTATAGAAAATTAAAGACATTGACAGGTATGTCTGCAAATGAATTTATCAGAAATGTTAGAATAAAGAAAGCTTGTGAGATATTGAGAACAACAGGAAAGTCTGTGTCAGAAGTGGCATATATGGTTGGATTTAATGATCCTAAGTATTTTGGAATTGTATTCAAGAAAGAATTGGGTATGTCACCGAGTAAATACGTTGAAGGCATTTCTGAAAACAAGATTTGAACGATTTATAGTATTATTTGACGTGTTTGATACCAATACCTATAGGTGAGAATGTGTATTTTTGCTCAAAATAATACTATAAATCTATGAAACATAAGATTATTTTCTTTTTCCTTTTTTTGTCCAATATAGTTAATATATCTATAATTAATGGACAAGGTTTTGGCGATACACATGTAATAAACAGTGGTTGGAGTTTTCATTTGGGCGACATTAAATATGGTGGCTCTGAGTTTTATGACGATTCTTCTTGGAGAAAGCTTGATTTGCCTCATGACTGGAGTGTTGAACAGCAGGCTAACCCGTCGTTGGCCAGTTGTACTGGATATTTGCCTGGTGGTATAGGATGGTATCGTAAGATGTTGGAAATCCCGGAAAATGAAAAGGGTAAAAATGTTTATGTCTATTTTGAGGGCGTTTATAATAACAGCGAAGTTTTTATAAACGGGAAGTGGATTGGAAAACGTCCTAACGGATATGTTTCCTTTATGTATGATTTGACACCTTATATTAATTTTGGTGGAAGAAATGTGATTGCTGTCAGAGTAGATCATTCTCAAGATGCTGATTCCAGATGGTATACTGGATCTGGAATTTACCGTGATGTGAAATTGATTTTTGCAAATAAGATTCATATAGATCTTTGGGGGGTATATTATAGTGCAGTTCTTAGTCGTAGTAATAAAACTGCTACTTTAACTTTAAATACTGATATTAAGAATACTTCTGATAAAAATTCTTCGGTTTCAATCCTTCATGAAGTCTATTCTCCAGATGGAGCAAAAGTTTCTTCGAAAAGATATTCCAGAAAACTTCTTGCAGGGGAAATTTCTACTGGTAATGTAAATATTGAAATTTCTAATCCTGTCTTGTGGGATTTGAATTCACCTTCTTTATATACAATCAAGACTGTTTTGAACGTGAACGGCAGGACAGTTGATAGCTCTACTGTAAAAGCTGGTTTACGTTCTATCCGCTTCGACCCAGATGAGGGATTTTTCTTGAATGGTAAAAATATGAAAGTCAAGGGTGTATGTATTCACCATGATGCCGGTTGCCTTGGAGCCGCTGTTCCTAAAGAAGTATGGAAACGAAGATTGATGAAACTAAAGGAAATTGGATGTAATGCCATAAGAATGAGTCATAATCCTCAAGCAACTTGCGTTTATGAGCTATGTGACGAAATTGGACTGTTGGTTAAGGATGAGGCTTTTGATGAATGGGAATATCCTAAGAAAAAATGGATATCAGGTTGGAATAAAGGAACTCCTGGATTTCAGGGGTCAGCCAATTATTTCAGAGAATGGTGCAAGAAAGATTTAGCTGATATGGTCCGTCGTGACAGGAATCATCCCTCTGTTATAATGTGGAGTATAGGAAATGAGGTTGACTATCCTAATGATCCTTATTCGCATCCGGTTTTAAATAAGGAAGGTATAAGCCAGCATCATGTAAAGGGGTATTTGACTCAGCAGCCTAGGGCTGAGCGTTTGGGTGAAATTGCAAAAGAACTTGTTGCTGTTGTTAAGCAGTTTGATAAGAGTCGTCCTGTTACTGCAGCTTTGGCAGGTGCTGTAATGTCAAATGAAACGGATTATCCGGGCGCTTTGGATATTGTTGGTTACAATTATACTGAGTACAGATATAAAAAGGATCATGAAACTTATCCAGACAGAGTTTTTTATGGAAGTGAAACACGTCACGATATAAATGCCTGGAAAGCTGTAAGGGATAATAAATTTATTTTCGGGCAGTTTATATGGACAGGGTTTGATTATTTGGGTGAAGCTGGAAAATGGCCTTCAAGAGGTTTTACTACAGGAATGATAGATTTGACCTCAAATATTAAACCTGGTGGATATTTTAGGAGAGCCTTGTGGTACGATTCACCTGTGGCTTATGTTGGTACATATAAACTGAACAATAATAATAAAAGCAAAGTTTCAGCAGGTGCACCTCATATTTGGAATTATGAAGATAATGATTTGGTGAGAGTGGTCACATATACAAATTGTGAGGAAACTGAATTGTATCTTAATGGTAAATTGGTAGGAACACGTAAGCCATATGACGATAAGACAGGAATTATTTATTGGGATTTACCGTTTGCCAGCGGGGTATTGGAAGTGAAATGTTATAATAAAGGTGAACTTGCTGCATCAGATAAGGTAGAGACAACAGGATTACCATATAAAATTGAAGCTAAGTTTGATAAGAAAGACGGAATCTGTTTGAATGAATATCTTCATCTGGATATAGAGATTCATGATGAAAAAGGCAGAATTGTGAATTTGGCCGATAATCTAGTAACATGTACAGTTTCCGGACAGGCTGTTCTTGTAGGTCTGGAAAGCGGTGAAAGCAATGCTGCAGATAATTTCAGGGATTCTGTTCAAAGGTGCAGAAACGGAAGATTGTTAGGATATATAAAGGCTACTGATAAGCATGGAATAATTAGAGTAAGATTATCGTCTCCTTTGTTGAAATCTAAATTACTTGAGATTGAGTTCTAATTTTCTGAAAAACAAACAAGTACAGAATTATGAAAAAGTATTTTTTGTTATTGTTTTTTATGTGGCTGATAACAGCAACTCATGCTGTAAATGTAATTTTGAACCCTTATTTCCAGTCGCATATGGTCTTACAGCGGGATGAGCCTATTGTTGTCTGGGGGGAGTCAGACCCTAATGTTGAATTTCCTGTTTTTTTAGGAGATGAAAAGAAAATTGTAAAGTCAGATGATAATGGAAAATGGACTGTCAAGTTTAAAAAGCGTAGAACTTCATTTTCTCCTTTGACTTTGAGAGCGGGAGATATTGTTCTGCAAGATATACTTATTGGAGATGTCTGGATTTGTTCTGGTCAGTCAAATATGGTTTTCCCTGTCAAGAATGGAGATGCCGATACAAAGAACTTGTCAGTATTCGAGAAGGAAATGTCAAAAATACGTATTCTTTCTTATAGTGGCTTAAGACTGGTTGCCAAGAATGGATATAATGAGTCAGAACTCGCTCGTTGCAATAAGAATGATTTCTTTTCTTTAAAATGGAATAAGGCCACAATTGATAACCTGCAGGGTTTTTCTGCAGTAGCAACACATTTCGGAATAAATCTTGTTTCAAGAATAGAAATTCCGATAGGTTTGGTACAATGTGCCATTGGAGGATCTGCTATAAACAACTGGATACCCGAGGAAGTTCTGCGCAAAGAAAAGGTTTCTGCAGATTGGTTCTCAACAGATTGGCTGAAAAACGAGAATATTGCTGCGGCTCATAGGAAAAGAGGTAGAGAAGCTTTGAATAAAGTGTTGCCTTCTTCTGTCGAGAGAAGTCTCGCCCTTCCAGTAGCGATCCAAAAGTTGGTTGATGTACTTATAATCCATATCTGTCGAATTGTT
>ENA-UPXB01002031-UPXB01002031.1-human-gut-metagenome-genome-assembly--contig:-NODE-2031-length-11991-cov-4.933272_pt1 | contig 11991 bp, 8 predicted proteins | sample MGYA00250055_ERZ773386 | MGnify/ENA primary metagenome ERZ773386 (study PRJEB29103, sample SAMN06111974) | human gut metagenome | biome: human gut; feature: ankylosing spondylitis patient; material... | reverse complement strand
GAACAGGACTTTGTCGGCGGCACGGACGGCCGAAGCGGCAGGCACTCCCAGTTCAACGCTTTGTGCGTAGCTTTCGAAGGCCAGACGGCTGCGCCGTTCGATCATCGCATGGTGGAACTGACGCGGGGGATGGCGTATTTCGAGGAAATGCCGCAGGCGCTCCCGGAACCATTTTTCATCGGGGGTTTCCATCGCAGGAGCGGATTAGCGTTTGCGACCGCGGCCCTGACCCTGATCCGGAGCCTGCTCCTGCGCTTTCTCGGCCTTCTGCTCCTGCTTTTCCTGTTGCTCCTGACGGCGCTGCTGCGAGAAATCGTAGACCACGCCGTTCGAGCGGGGGTCGATACGCAGGATACAGGTCAGGGCCTTGCCGTTCTTGCCCAGAATGGGATGATCCTTCTCCTTCGAGCAGTCCAGACCTTCGGGGCTCAGCAGGGCCGTGCGCTGACGCTCGTCGAGTTGCTTGTCGAGCTGCGGAGAGATATAGGGACGGCTGAACTGGTAGTCGGTCATCTTGTATTCGTTCGAGAGGACATCGAAGCCAACCTTACCCGAATAGGTGATGTCGCTGCCGCGCATGGCGCAGCCTTCGACAAAGACGCGGCCGCCCAGCGCCAGTTCGTTCTGCTGCGTATCGTCCAGACGCACGCCGTTGAAATAACGCAGGTCGGGGACATCGCGCTTCGGGATGGTCACAAGACGGTTCGTCGCGGGATTCAGCGTGGCGAAGCACCACTCCTTCTCTCCCGTGTGCGGATTGGGAAGTTCGTACAGCCGGTCGGGGGTCTTTCCGGCCAACAGCTGCTCCTTCTCACTCGTGGAGAACATCATCCGGTACTCTTCGCGCTCGAACTCCGGACGCGGAAGGGCACTCGTCAGACCGACCTGCACATCACCGTTCATGTCCTTATAGGGATGCAGGGCGAACTGACCTGCGACGGGAATATTGCCGATCTTGAGGTTCACGTCATGCAGGTCCGTCGTCGGAAGGCCGTGCTTCATCGCCTCCAGTTCTTTGGGAGTAACGATGATACCCATCTCTTTCAGCTCCTGCAACTTCAGATCCGGAGTGTCGAACTTGACCTTTTCGAGTTGGTACGAGGTGACGCGATGATCGTAAAGGGCTTTGAGGCCCTCAGGGTCTTTGGGATTGTCGGCAAGGCGCAGCAGCGATTGTGTGACTTCGCTGGCCTTGTCGGCGGCGACTTTCAGAAAATGAAACGGCTTGGCGTTCTCCTGCGACATGAAGCCCTTGATGAAGGCCGCGACTGCGGAGCTGTTGCGAAGTTCGTAGAACGCCGGTTTGTTGGCCGTGAGCGGTTGCGTCGTCGTAACCTTGTATTGGTTACCGCTTTGTTTGAGGTCGGAGACGGCCTCCACGGCGCCGTTCTGCTCGTTGTAGAGCAGGAGCGTTTCCTTGTACTTCGGATCGGCCTGTTCGGGGGCCTGAATCGGTTTTTGATTCTGATTTTCTTCGGGCATAACACAAAATGTTTTAAGTGAAACAAAAGGTTCATGCCGCGAATATAGAAGCATGTTTTCCGAAACGATGCCCATGTCCGCTCCAGTCCGCTCCAGTCCGCACCGAGGCAAAAATTACGGTTTTTTCTTGGGTAAAAGTTTCGCGAGATCCGGATCGGCTTCGATACGTGCGATCTCCCGGCGGACAAGCTCCGCAACGTCGGCTTTGACACGGTAATAATTCTCTTTGACGATCTCCTCCATGTGATCCTTGCCGTCCTCACCGACAAAAGAGGATATTTCGGGAATGGGGACATAGGCTGCTGTTTCCGCCTTGACCTTATCGTTGTCGATGACGATCTCGGCATGGAAGATCTTCTGCTCGATACGCTCGTCGAAGTTGTCGGCGACCGAGCCGACGAACATGCCCTGCGTGAGGTTGGAGATTTTCGAGGCAGGGATCAGTGTTTCCAACTGCGTATTGGTCGAGGTGGTGACGTTCTCGTTCGATACCGAGTGCGACTCGCGCAGTTGCACGATCTTGCCGAAACGCTCCGACAAGGTGCGGGCCGTGTCGCCCACGACCTGTCCCGAGAAGATATTGCCCACAGTATTAGTGATGACCTTGGCCTCTTTCTCCCCGTAGTCGCGCTCCAACTGCGAAAAGTCCTGAAATCCCAGACAGACGGAGACCTTGTTCGAGCGGGCCGTGGCTATGAGGTTATCCAGCCCCCGGATATAAATCGTCGGTAGTTCGTCGATGATAAGCGACGATTTCAATTTCCCCTTTTTATTGATAAGCCGGATAAGGCGCGAATTATAGAGTCCCAGCGCCGCGCCGTAGATGCTCTGCCGGTCGGGGTTGTTGCCCATGCAGAGGATTTTCGGCTCCTCAGGGTTATTGATGTCGAGTGTAAAGTCATTGCCCGTAAGCACCCAATAGAGCTGCGGAGAGATCATACGCGAAAGAGGTATTTTCACCGACGCCACCTGTCCCTGCAACTGATCCTGCACATTACTTTTCCACGCATCCATAAAGGGTGAGAGGTAGTTTTCCAGTTCGGGATAAGATGAAAGAATCGGGAAAATCTTTTCGAGAGGTTGGCACAGAAACTCGATGGCGTGCGGGAAGGTACAATAATGTCCGTTGTCATAGATTTTCAGGTACCAGATGATCGCCGCCAGCAGAATGACGGCCGAATCGGTGAAGAAGTCACCCTGCTTGTCCACCCACGTCTTATTGAGGTTCAAAAGCGTGACGTAGGCGCTTTCGTAGGCATCCGAGATATCGTCCATGAAGCGGGCGTCGATGGGATTGCAGCGGTTCGAGCGGCGGGGATCGTCGAAGTTGATGATGCAGAATCTCGGTTTGACGGTGTATTTGTCCAGATGCCGGAGCAAGTGGTTATAGGCGATGCGCGTCAAATCGTCGAACTTATAATCATAGATGAGCATCGAGAATCCCTTCTCGATATGCTGTTTGATATAGTTATTTAAGACCGCGTAGCTCTTACCCGAACCGGGAGTTCCGAGGATTAGCGTCGCACGGAACGGGTTGATGACATTGATCCATCCCTCGCGCCATGCTCCTTTATAGCGGTAACGGGTGGAAAGATTCACTGAATATTCGTTGTTGAGATAACGTTCTTCCTGAAGGAAATTTTCATTGCGGTCATTGAACGGGTCGTCGGCAAGGGGCTGTTTCAGAAGACGCCGCAGCCACACGCCGGCGGCCAGCAGGCTGAGGTAGCCCGCACCAAGGGTCAGCGTGTAGCTCCAGCCCTGGAAGCCGATCCCAGCGGGCAGCGACAGCAGAAAGCCGTTCAGAAAGAACAGCGGGAAGCCGAGGCAGGCGGCAGCGACGATATGCCGCCTGTCGACCCTGCCGTTGCGGACGCTCTTCGTGCCGTAGCAGCCAAGCGCGAGGAACAGAAAGGCGCAGAGTTTCGTAATGACGGGAGAGGAGAAAAGAAGAGTTGTCCGCTGGATATCGAGCAGGAGACGGTCGGCATAACCGTAGGTCAGGCCGCATGACGAGAGCCATTCGTAGCAATACCAATACACGTGCAGCACCAAAAAAAACACGCCCAGCCCGCGGGCGAACTGCACGATATTTTCAAGGGCTTTCAAATCATCTTCCTGTTGCATGGCAGAGAATATTAAAAGTCCCGAAGATACATCTCCGGCAGAAAAACAGGTACCCATGTCCGCTCCAGTCCGTCACTGTCCGCACCGCATAAAGAACGCTCCGAGAGATGAATCCCCGGAGCGTGATGCTGAATAAAAACAGACTGCCTATCGCTGGCTGTAGGCAATCAGATTGTTGCGCAGGATGTCGAGAAAATGCGTCAGACGCAACTTTCGGTTGATGAGCGTATGGCGGCACTGCTCCGGGTTGTTGATACGGACGTTGAAAGTTCCGGAAAGCACATCGACAAGTGTCGCCAGATCGATCCGTGTGCCGTCGATGCGGCGTATGGCTCCGGAGAGTTGCAGGGCCGTAGCAAGCTCCATGATATCCGTAGGTGTGAATTGCTCGGAGAGGAACAGCGGCGACTTGGGGACTTCGACCGACACCGGGGCGGCGATGGACGGATAACGAACCCGGGTAAAGACTAAACGGATCTCGAAATTCGTCAATAGAAGCGCCGATTTGAGCAACAACACTTGCGGAGATTCCTTTTCGACAATTCGCTCCTGCAACCGCATCAGGCAGGATTGGAGGCGGGCAAGTTCGTGCAGCAGGTCGAGGGACGATTTACAGGATTGAACAGTAAGACCGTGCAGCAGGTCGATGTAATCTTCATAGGCAGCGTCGAGAGTCTTCTGCTCAGGGGACAGTAATCGTCGGTTGAGAGATGTTTCGAGCAGGACGATAAATTGGCTTTTGTCCAAGTTTTCCATAATTCGACTTACACAGAATTGGTTGGTTTGCTTTGCAAAAATAGGAATTTTCAGGATACCCAATTACATGTCCGGATATCCGCCCGGATATAAAAAATCGAAAAAAATCATTCATCTTCCTTATTCAAGGAATAAAGCAGTGCATCGGTAAATTTTGTGCGATCTTTCTTGCGTTCCAGAACACGGCGTTTGACATCAGTCGGATCGCCGAGTTTAACATGCAATGTATTCTCGAAGACCCGAACAACCAAATTGAATGGAGCTGTCGAACCATCTGCCAGCACGAAAGGAGGTGGAGTCATCCGATCGAGTCCGCAAAGGATTTCCGAAACGCTGATCGCAGGATAGTGTTTGGACCAATGGAGCGGTGAAGTAAATGCAGGTTCAGATATGAAAGATCGCGGGTGTTCAATACGATGATATAACAACTCTTTTTCCAAGCAGATAAATTCGAGAGTCATGTCGACAACCCGGTGTATATATGGCGGAAGCGAAACGGACGGTTCATGAATTCGAGAAAGCAGAAATCGGAACTGGATTTGCGTATAATTTAACGTATGTAATGCCGACAGACAATCTGTGTCATCGCAAAGTGCTGTAATGAGGCGGGCAAATTTCAAAAAGTAAGTTTGCAGCCTTTTTTCAGAAACAACTTTTCGATTCAATGATTTTAAGATGGCTCGGAACAAAGATGTATGCAACAATTTGTCCATCTATACTTGTCGTTTATTACAATGAATTAAATTGCATATATTGTATCTGTAGGATAATTTTCTTATCTTTGCCAAACGGCGAATAGCTGTCGAATCCTGTCATCGACACCTGAAAATGCTACAAAGACAAGATGGACGGGATGATAGGGGAATCGTGCAAAAAACAGCACGGGCTTCTCCTATCTGTTCATCGGGTTGTAGCATTCCTCAGGTGTCAATAGGTTAAGTCCGTGCTTTTATTTTATGCTATTTCATTTATGGTTTAACCGAGAAGTTTGATTTTGCCACAATAAATTTATAATTTATGCGTTTCATAAAGAAAATACCGGTTACGATTCATTAAAAGTGAATTTTTCAATACAAAAAGACTTACAGATGCTCACATTCTGAATCGGTCAACATTTACATCCGGATATTTTCTTATTGCCGTTCGAATATTCTTCGAACGGCTTTTTTATCCGAAAGTTAAAAACACCCGCACACCTCAAAAGATGTGCGGGTCGAAATCGGGTCGCTTACAGATGCTCGACCGATTCTAATCAGAGGAGTTATTCGGCCGTAGCCTCGTCGTAGGTGATGGTGTAACCGCTGCTGACGAACGTCCAGTCCTGCGGGCGGTTACCATTCTCGCAAGTAACGGTTTCCTCCCAAGCTCCATCGGCAATGGAATTGAACAGTGACAGCTGGTTCCGTTCAGATGTCCGGCGCAGGTTGAAATGCATGATCGCTCCGTAACCGGCCTCGGTCAAATCATAGGCATAATTGCCATACTGACTAATCTGATAGGCGGAATAGTAATTACCCAGATTGATCGACAACGGTGCATAGCGCTCCTTGGTTACGCCGGAAGTGCTGATATACGTGTTGTAACCGAAGTTGGAATAGACATGGTCGAGCTTGGCTCCGGCTGTCGCGTTGATCTGATTGTAGCCGATATTGTACTGGAAGAGGGTAATCAACTTGCCGGCGGGCAGCTTGGCGCGCAGTTTGGTGATCAGGTTGCCATACGAACCGGAAACGGAGGTCACCGTGCCGCCGTACTCGTTGTCGAACCCGATACCGTCGAGTCCGTACTTATTTACGGCATAGGCGAGAATCGTGGCGAGCTGGTCGGCCTGCGTGTCGTTCAGACTCGTGAAGTCGATGTTCTGCCAGTTGGGCAGGATGGTGAGCACGACTTTGATGCCCTTGGCCTGCAAGCCGGCTACATAGGTGGCGGCGCCGCCGTTTTCGAGCAGATTGGTCATCTTGTCGTTGAGATAGAGGGTCGGACGCACTACGCCGTTGACCGTCTCCTTGTTGAGATTGGCGGCGAAAAACTCCACGATGTCGGCATAGGCCGAACCGTCGGAAAGCAGATAGTCGCCGGCATTGAGCGGGTTCACGTCGTTGGTTTCGACATAAATGGTGACCTTCGGAGTCTTGTCTCCGTAAGCGCGTGTCTTAACGACTGGCTCCTGCGCCTTGTCCATCGTCGGTTCTTCTGCCTGCTGGCAGGAGATCATCATCGCTGCACTGGCTGCCAGTGTTGTGAATAATTTGAAGTTTTGTTTCATTTTGATTTGAATTTTAATTGTTTTTGCTCCGGTTAAAGAGCTGTGAGAGGATAAAATGGAAGAACATAGGTGTATTTTGTCGACCGTTTTTATCAATTCCAATCTTTCAGCCATTTGCCGTAATTCTGAATACCCTCGGATAATGTCCAGAGTCTGTTCATATCCAACAGATAGGTGTATCCTTTTTTGCTTCCGAGCAAATAGCTGTTTTCTGGATCCATAAAAGTGCAACAATTCGCAAACATAGTATCCCAATACGCTTCGTAATTGTCCTGCAAATTGGTATGCAGATCGTCGAAGACGATGATGTTGTTCGGCTTGTAATTCGGCACCCAGTCAAGCAGGTCACCATTAAGTACTTGCTCTATATCTGTTGATATATCCACGGATGTGGTCGAATATATCGGGAAATTGATACATCCGTATCGCTCCTTGGGCAGGTTGGCAATCGGCTTTTGCGTATAGGTGGATACATACTCCAGTTCGGGATGCCACGGGTCGAGCAGCTGCGGGGCCTCGCTGTTGCTGTTGTAACCCGACCATGCGTAGTCAATGTAATCGCCGACGGCGATTCCGCCCGTCGCTTCCGTATCCCAGAAAGTAGCGGTCGGCTCCTCGTAAACCGTGACCGTCAGTAATTTTTCCGTGCCAAGTGCCTCGCGCAATGCCTTGATGAGCTTCGGATAGGAGGTCGTGTTCACGGCCGGCATACCCTCCTTGCCGTAGCCGGAATTTCGATCCCAGAGGTTTACACCGTCGAGTTCGTATTGTTCGATAACGGTCTTGACCTGCGCTGCGAAGTCTTCGATTTGAGCATCGGTGAGGTTGCAGAACCCGAGCCCCTTGCCTCCGCCTTCGATACTGATACATACCTTGCGTCCGTGTTCCTGCAACGGACGGATATATTTCGTCGATTGGCTGAGCACATAAGTCATGTCGGTTCCGAGATCAAGCAGGGCGCGGCCGGCTGCAGCATCGTAGCCGACCTGGACAGTGCGCAGGTTGACGATGTTGCCTACGGTACCGTACCACGCCACGGTCGTGCCGCGTGCCACTTTCTTCCGCATGATGTAGTCCTGCGCCAACAGCGGCTGAAAATCGTTCGTATTGACATAGAACACGAAGAACAGGTCGTGGCCGTCGTGCAGGGTGTATTCGTCGGTGTAGGGTTGGCGAACCGAAACGTTGTAGTAAAGCGTCTTGTCCGCGTCCGGTGCGTCCTGTGCAGCGACCGTAAGCGGTAGTACATATTCCCCGGCGGCAAGTCCGCTTGCCGAGAACTTGATACGTTTCAATTCCGAGCGCTGCGTTGCGGCCGAGAGGTCGAGCGTCTTACCGTCGGGAAACTCGTAATTCGCCTCCGGCAGCAGTGTGCGTTCGATTTCATCTCCGGCATCGTAGTCATTGAGCAAAGATGCATCGCACCATGCGTCGAGCGAATATCCCGCTGCCGCCGGCTGTGTCTGCCTCAAGTAGAAGTTCTTCGTCATAACCCCTCCTTCGGTCAGCAGCACATCGACCCTATTTTCCACGGAATTGCTGCTGCACAACATCACATGAACCTCTTCGATGGAACCTTTGTCGGGCAACTTCCCGCTTTCCTGCATCACGGGATCGGCCTCGCAGGCCGTAAGGCCCGCGAGTGCCGCCGTGCAGAGAAGCGTTACCACCCCTGTTTGCAAATCAAAAATCGTCTTCATAGTTACTCGTTGTTTTCGTTAAGTTTCGGGATCTCGATGCCCTGCGGCCAAATGATGTCGTACTTGGCGACGCCGTCGTTGCCGTACATCGAATAGTCCTTGACCGTATTTCCCGAGGCATCGTTGCATTTCCAATACCCCAAAAGCGTCGGATCGTTCTCCGGGTTTTCGATTTCATACATATTTTCCCAAATCTGTTCCGGCGTGCGGGCCACAGACCATACACGCGCCTCGGCGATCTTGCCGTTCAGAGGCCGATAGTCGTCGTAGGAGCGGCCGATGAAGAACTGATAGGCCTCGCTCAGGCCGTCGTACCCCAGTTCTTCGTACTGGGCCTTGTCGCCCTCGGGAGCGGTGTTCCACAGGTCGTAGAGCGCCCGCATGGCCAAGTTGATGCAGTTCTTATCGTTCTGCGTCGTGATGCCCACGCCCGTGACTTCGCTCTGAATCTGCCCGTCGACGTAGATGCGGGCCGTGCGGGTATTCTGGTCGTAGGTGCAGGCCACATGGTACCAGCGCCCCGTTTCGAGATGCTTCATCGCGTCGCGTCCGGGAATCTTGCCGAAGCCCGAGCCACTGCCCGAACCGTCGAACTGCAACTGTTCGCGCTCGAAATTCGTGTCGCCGATACGCAGCAGCAGGTACTGCTCGACGCCCATGACGGACGAGATGTTGACGGGATTGCCTTCAGTATTGGTTTTCACGAATTCGTCGATGTAAATCAAGGCCTCGTAGGTCACAGCCCGCAGGCCGTTCCAATCCTTGCTGCTTTCGGAATACTTATCGAGGGTCGGGAACTCGATCCAGTTGTCCGTAAGTTGTGCCGCGACGGTGATGGCCGAGGAGCGTTTGACGACGTAGTAAGCCACGTCGGAGCCGTGCAACACATCGATCGATGCGCTACCGATGCGTACTGGAACCAGATAGGTTTCGTCGATTGGCAAAGCTCCGGTCTGCTCATCTCCTTCTCCGGTGAGTTCACGGAGGCGCAGCGTGACAGCATCGGAGGTCGTCTTCCCTGCCGGAATGGTCACAGTTTCGGACAGCAAAGAATAATATTTTGAATCGAGCATCGTCCACTCCGTACCGTAACGGGCATTGTACGTCCCGACGAGCGACGGGTCGACCGTGAGCGTCACCGCCACATCCTGTCCTGCCGGATATGTCAGTACCGCCTGCAACGCGCAATCGTAGGTAGCCCGGGTGTTGCTGAAGGTCGTGAGCTGTGCGTTGCTCGTCGAAGCGACGTCGAGGTATACGACATTGTCGAACTTGTGATTGTCATCGCCGTAGTTCTCGCAGGCCGTGAAAGCCACAAGCGAAACGAGAACCGCCATTAGTATCTTTTTCATGTTCATGACTGTCTTTATTTAGAGGGGTTCAACGTTTGTATCGCCTGCCGGATGGTTTGGTAGTTCATCTCGGAATGGTAGTAATCTCCGGCAATATTGTAAGCCGCAAGCCCCGCATAAGGCCCGAGTTCGACGACGCGGCGCGACATTTCGTCGACGGCGGCGTGCTCGGTGCGGTCTTCATCAAACAGCGCCGCATTGATTTCGGCGGTCAGCAGCAGCCGATTGGCCTCGATGCCGGCATAGTTAACAGCGTGCAGGGCATGGAGTCTCACATCCAAAACATTTTCGAGTTTCTCCGTATCGAGGATGACGTAATCCATCTTTGCACGGTCGGTGGCAGCGAGCGACAGGGGATTACCCTCGAAAACGAGGAGCTGACCGTCAGTTCTGGCCGTGGCAAGCCTATCAATAATGCGAGCCGTGGCATCCGCAGCCAACGGGTCGGTCGTGAACGAGTAGCCGTCCATGCCATTGGCAGCGACGGCAACGACGACCTTATCCAAGTAGGCGTCGAGCGCCGCCGCATCGGCGAATTCCTCCGCACGAGCGGCATAGTCGATCTGATAGAGCACCTTCGTGCCTTTCTCGTGCATGACGGACATGTCCTCGGCGTCGAATTTCGAGAAGTTGTCGGCGTTGGTCAGCGTCACGATGTCCAGCGAATCCGGAAGGCAGCGCATGAAGTCCTGCTCTCCGGTCGCTTTCTCGGGAGAATTGTGCATGCGGGCATAGACGATGAAATGCTCCGACTGCTTGTAGGCCCTCAATGTCGCGGTGTACTCGGCCCATAGGGCAGGATCTTGCTCCCAAGGCTTTTTGACCGTACTGTCGAGTGCCTCCGTTTCCGTCCAGTCGCTGCACGAGACGAGCGACAGCATCGAAAACAGCGCCAGCAGCGTGAATATAAAGTTCTGTTTCATAGCTGTTAGTTGTTATAAGATTTGCAATCCCACCATACACGGGTTCCCATGACGTCGCCCGTGCGGTTGCCGTTCTGCTGCTCGCCATCGAGCGTCTGGATGGCCAACTGAAGGTTGGCGTTGTTCTGCTGGTACTCCTCGACGGGGTAAGGCAGGCGTCGTGCACCCTGCGCTACGTCCACCGTGCCGCCCGACTTGTCGGTGGGCACGGGTAGCAGTTTCGGATAGCCCGTGCGGCGGTGCTCCGACCACGCCTCGACGCCCAGCGGGAAGATGGCGATCCATTTCTGCACGATGATGCGTTCAAGGTTGCGTTCGAAGTTCTCGGCTCCGTCGACCCACGGAATCCCGATGTCGCTCTGGGCCATCGCGCTGTAGTTGCCGACAGGATCGGTGTAGGGCGCGGGCTTGACGTCAGTCTGGGCCAGATAGGCGTCGGCGCCGCTGGCACCGCGCTCCTCGAACGAAAGCCTTACGGCTGCTTCGTAGAGTGACCGTGCCGTTTCTTCCGAGCCCCAGCGCAATTCATATTCCGCACGCAGGAACGTTGCCTCGGCGGCATTGAACCATAGGTAGGGCGTATCGCTCGCAACGATCATATTCGAATACTTCGACATGGCCTGCGACTTGCTCGTCACATCGATGCCGATACGGATACCCACATAGTCGCCGACATCGTTCGCAAGGAACATCTTCTCCATACGCGGGTCTTTGTAGCCGTTCATGTAGCAGAGGATGTCGGCTCCGACACGGTGGTCGCCCCAGTCGTTGTAGATGAGCGTCGTGCGGTTCTCCGCGGCGTGCATCGCCGCATTGTCGGCATTAGCCTCGATAACACCCCCGGCAATAGCCTCGGCGGCCTTCGCACGGGCGACGTCGGACTTCACATACGACAAACGCATGGCCATGCGCAACTTGAGCGAATTGGCATATTTGAGCCACTGCGCGATATTGCCGTAGTAGACGCCGTCGTAGCGGCTCCACGCTTCGGCCGGGAGCGTCGTGTTGCGGCCCAGTATCTCGATAGCCTCGTCCAGCTCCTCGAACATCTTCGTATAGACCGCCTCCTGCGAATCGTACTCCACATAGACCGACTCGTTGCTCTCCAGCTTCGAATAGGGAATCGGACCGTAGGAGTCCGTCACACGGTGCATGATGGCCACTCGCAACAGGCGGGCGAAAGCGATGGCCACTTCGTCTTCCGTGCCGTTGACGATGCCCTTATAGGGGGTATAGGTCTCGGTGATGACGTTGGCGAAAGGCCATTTGCGCCAGTCGGCCGAGGGATTATAGGTCTCGAACTTGGTCTGCCATGTATCGACCGTAGCACCGATGTAACCGCCGAACGGCCCGCCCGAAAGCGATTCGTTGAACTGGTACAT
>ENA-UPXB01002019-UPXB01002019.1-human-gut-metagenome-genome-assembly--contig:-NODE-2019-length-12063-cov-4.218588_pt1 | contig 12063 bp, 10 predicted proteins | sample MGYA00250055_ERZ773386 | MGnify/ENA primary metagenome ERZ773386 (study PRJEB29103, sample SAMN06111974) | human gut metagenome | biome: human gut; feature: ankylosing spondylitis patient; material... | reverse complement strand
CTGTTCTGTATGTTTAGCTATAAACAATACTTTTATAATATACCCTAATTCTTTAGCGTATTTATACATATCCTCTGGTGAAAGGATTGCACTGATATCATGCAACAAAGCAGCTATCATACATTTTTCAATATCTAGATGATATTGAATTGCAAGCTTTTTTGCTTCTTTGGCTACATCCTCTACATGATTCCATGTTTTTTCTTTATGATATTTTAAATAAAGATTTTTGATTTTATCACTTCCCCTTCCGGATCTCCAACGGGAAGTTCGCATTATCAGAAGTAACATAAGTAACGATCACAGAGTCTCCGCTGTCACTGGTAAGCGCGTTTTCATCGGAAGGACAGTTATCTTTAATAAATCCGATCTCTCTGCCATCACTTGTCTGGATCATGAAGGTGCTCATGGCGTTGCTGGTGGTGATGCCTTCGTCAGTGGAAATGGTCCATTCTTCCTGTTCCGGGAAAGCGACGATATAAGCTGCTTTTTCAGGATCGCCGGAGGCGTCTTTCATACAGGCAATGGCAATCTGGATATTCTTTTCAATCTCTGTTTCCACATCGCGGATATCAGAAAGAGCGATGGTATATTCATTTCCGTCATCGGCCAGTAAGGTAAAGGCAGAGCCGTCTTTTTCTGCTTTTGTAACCGTTCCCTGGAGCATATAGAATTTTGTGCTTTCTGTATCTTCCGGGACCTGTGTTTCGGATGGAGTTTCGTCTGGTTTGGTGGTTTCCTCTGCGGAAGCCTCAGTCTGGCTTTCGGTCTGTGTGGGCGCTGTTGTATCAGCAGGCGCATCTGGTTTTTTGCCGCAGGCGGACATCATAATCGTACCGGCTGCAAGGAGTATTACAAGGTCATACACATGTCTTTTTTTCATAATGATGATTCCTCTTTTCTATAAAGATCTATAAATATCTGTAAGCTCAGTAAATGGAGTAATATTCAGGTTAATTCCATGGTAACATTCCCGCCCCCAAAATTCAATTAAGATTCCTTTAAGTTTATTTTTTGCTCTGTTCATAAAAACAGCAAAGCTTTCTAAAAAAAGAGCAAAGAAGAAAAATAAGCAAAGATGTTATATTGGATACAACAAAGGAACATGAAAAATGTTCAAATAACGAAAATAACTGAAAACAAGATCAAACCAAGGATAAAACGAAGAAAAACAGGAGGAAATGGCATGGGGGCTATTCAGTTGAAAAATGTAACAAAGAAGTTTGGTGACCAGATGGTCATTGATGATTTGAACTTAAGCATAGAAGACGGCAGCTTTACTGTTCTGGTAGGACCGTCCGGCTGTGGAAAATCCACAACACTGCGTATGATCACAGGACTTGATGAACCGACTTCCGGAGATATTTACATTGACGGAAAGAAGATCAACGACTTAACACCAGGAAAAAGAGACATTGCCATGGTTTTCCAGAACTATGCTCTGTATCCGACCATGACAGTCCGTGAAAATATCGAATTTGGTCTGGAAAACAAGAAAGTGCCAAAAGAAGAGAGAAAGAAAAGAGTCCAGGAGATCTGCGAGGTAGTAGGCCTAACTCAGTACCTGGACCGTAAACCGGCTACACTTTCCGGTGGCCAGAGACAGAGAGTTGCACTTGCAAGAGCCATGGTAAAGCAGCCAAAAGTATTCTTAATGGACGAGCCGCTGTCAAACCTGGATGCAAAGCTGCGTGGACAGATGCGTGTGGAGCTGATCGGTTTACATAAAAAACTGGGAACCACTTTCGTATATGTAACCCATGATCAGGTAGAAGCAATGTCTATGGCAGATGATATTGTACTGATGAAAGATGGCTACATTGTACAGCAGTCCAGCCCAAGAGAACTGTATAACAATCCAAACTGCGTATATGCAGCACAGTTTATAGGCACTCCTCAGATGAACATTGTAAAAGACATTCTGCCGGAAGGAATGCAGGTTGGTTTCCGTCCGGAGAAAGTATACTTAAAAGAAGTAGAAGAAGAGCATGTAGAGATAAGTGCTAAGATCGCTACCAAGGAAATGCTTGGTTCTGAGATCATCTACTCCTTAGACAGTCCGGCAGGAAAGCTGATGGCAAAATCTGATTATGAAGCAGAAGACGAAAGCACCTTAAAACTGTCTATTCCTGTAAAGAACATGTATCTGTTTGATAAGGATGGAAAGCGGATCACCTTAGATGACGAACGCAGACTGATGATCCATGCTGGATTTGCAAAACTTGCAGGCCGGGAGGTGTAAGCAGTGGATAAGAAAAAACGAAGCGTCAGCGAAAAGCGGGACCGCATGCTGGGATTTGTTACCGCTATGCCGGCAATGATCTTACTGTTTGTCTTCACTGTATATCCGGTATTTTACCTGATCTATTATTCCATGTTTTCCGGAAGCCTGATCTCCGCGAAGAAAACCTTCGTGGGACTGGACAACTACAAAGAACTGTTTGGTTCAGAAACATTCCGGATGGTACTTGTAAATACCGTTGTTTATACAGTACTGTTCGTCAGTCTGACCATGGTGCTGGCAGTGATCATTGCAGTATGGTTAAACGGCTCCAAACATAAGAAATTAAACAACATGGTAGAGGGCTTTATCTTTACCCCTCATGTTATTTCCATGGTTTCCGTATCCATCGTATTCTTATGGCTGATGGACCCGGATACCGGATTTTTAAACATGGTCATCACAAAGCTGGGATTTGCAAAATTCCCATTTCTTTCCAGCCCATCCACTTCCATGTTTTCACTGGTTCTGGTAATGGTATGGAAAAGCGTTGGTTACTATGTACTGCTGATCATGGCAGCCCTTCAGACGGTTCCTTCTAATATTTACGAGGCAGCAGAACTGGATTCCACTCCAAAGTGGAGAGTGTTTTTTAAGATCACTCTTCCAATGATCTCACCGACCATCCTGTTTACCTCTGTTGTGGCATCCATTGCATCTTTCAAGATCTTTGACTCCGTTAACGTTATGACACAGGGCGGACCGGTAGACTCTACCAATACACTGGTTTACTACATTTATTCCTTTGCTTTCCGCTACGGAAAACCGGGTATGGCCTGTGCGGTAGGTGTGATCTTACTGATCCTGGTATGCATCATGACCTACGTTCAGTTCGGTGTAGGAAAGAAACGTGTACATTATCAGTAAAATTTCCACAGTTTACGATATAATTAAGGAGGAAAAATCATGGAAGAAAGCAGGGGCGCACTTCTTTTTCAGAAAGTATGCCATATCCTGAACATTATTTTAAAAGTGGCTGTTATGGTCATCATAGCATTCCCATTTTACTGGATGGTCAGCACGTCATTAAAGGACTATACCGAGGCGCTGCAGTTCCCGCCTACCCTATTCCCATCCAGTCTTCACTGGGAAAACTACGCTCATGTATTTGAGATCGTTCCCATTGGATTATATTTTAGAAACTCTGTTGTAGTCAGCCTTTGTGTGCTGGTTCTCCAGTATCTGATCATTGTACCGGCTGCTTACAGCTTTGCAAGACATGAATATTTCGGAAAAAATATCTTTTTTGGAATTGTACTGTTAGGATTAATGATCCCGCAGCAGATCACCTTCCTTCCGGTTTACCTGATGTTCAGCCGGATGAAGATGTTAAAAACATTTATACCGTTAATATTACCATTTATTTCCAATCCATTTGGTATTTTCATGCTCCGCCAGTATTTTATGCAGATCCCTCAGGAAGTCATTGAGGCTGCAAGACTGGACGATGCAGATAACCGTAAGATCATGTTCAAGGTAATGATGCCTATGGCAAAACCGGCTCTGATCACCATCGGCCTTCTGTCCTTCATCTCTACCTGGAACAACTACTTCTGGCCGTTGATCATGACCTCCAGTGAGACACTTCGTACACTGCCTGTAGGTATCGCAGCCCTTAAATCTTCTGAGACTTTACAGATGTGGCACATTATCATGGCAGGAAACGTAGTTTTAGTACTGCCGATCCTGATCGTATACATGCTGGCAAGCCAGAAGATCCGTAATTCCTTTGTATATTCCGGTATTAAGTAAATTATAAATAAAAAGTATATTAAACAAACACAGGAGGAAAGAAAATGAAAAGAAAAGTAGCAGGAGTATTGGCAGCAGCTATGGCAGCTGGTATGTTAGCTGGATGCGGCAGTTCCGCAAAACCGGCTGATACTACAGCAGCAAAGGCAGAGGACACCAAGGCAGCAGAGGGAAGCACAGAAGCAGCTGCAGCAGATAACGGTGACAAGATCACTATCGAGTTCTGGCACTGCATGGGTTCTTCCAACGGAGAACTGATCCAGCAGATCACAGACTCCTTTAACGAGTCCCAGGACAAGATCTTTGTAAAAGCAGTACATCAGGGTTCTTACACAGACGCAGGTACTAAGATGCAGGCCGCTTTAGCAGCTGGCGAAGCTCCTGTTTTAGCTCAGATGGAGATTGGTATGTTAGGAATTTTCGCTGACGCAGATCAGTTAGTTGACCTTCAGAAGTTCGTAGATGAAGAGAACTACGATATGAGCGATTTCATGCCAGGTCTGTTAGACGCTTCCTACTATGATGGAGCATTAGTAGCCCTTCCTCATTCCCGCAGCGTTCCGGTACTGTACTACAACAAGGATCGTTTCAAAGAAGCAGGTCTGGAAGAAGCTCCTGTAACCTGGGATGACTTAAAGGCAGACGCTAAGGCTCTTACTGGAAACGGTTCTTATGGATATTCCTGCCCACTGGATCAGTGGTATTACATGTCACTGGTTATGAACGCAGGCGGAACCATTTTCAATGAGACAGAAGACGGCATCGGATTTGCAGGCGATCCTGGAACAAAGCCACTGTATCTGTGGAAAGAAATGATCGCAGACGGAACCATGCATGTTCCATCCGGTCAGGATTACAACTCTTCTGAGGCTTGCAGAAATGCATTTGCAGGCGGCACAGCAGCTATGATCCAGCAGAGCAGTGCTCAGTTAAAGGGATTAGAGAAGACCTGTGAATTTGAAGTTGGTGTAGGTGCAGTTCCTCAGGATACCACACTTTCCTATCCTGCAGGTGGTTCTAACCTGTTAATGTTCAAGGGCCACAGCGAAGAAGAAGAGAAGGCTGGCTGGGAGTTCTTAAAGTACATGACCAACACCGAAAATGCAGTACGCTGGGCAAATGGTACCGGATATCTTCCTACCAGACAGAGCTGCATAGACTCTGAAGAATACAAGAAGATGGTAGAAGAAGATCCAAATCTTCAGATCATCGTAGATCAGGTACAGTACAGCACCTATAAGACACCATTTATCCCACAGTATCAGGAAGCAAAAGAAATCTTCGCAAACGAGATCCAGAAGTGCATCCTGGAAGACAACTACACCCCAGAGCAGGCAGTTTCCAGCATGGAAGAGCGTGTAGCTAAATTATTCAAATAAGTAAGTCGCGCAGTCAAAAACAAGGGGCTGCGAAGCAGACATACACCCGGCAGATCCAACAGGTTTGCCGGGTGTTTTGTATACTGGGGAATTTATAATATGAGAAAAATTCCAGTCAAGTAAAAATTTTGTAAAGATTGACAAAAATTAAACTTTTACCAGCAATAAAATTGTGCTATAATTCAATATTAATCAGACGAAGAGGTTACATATGAAACAAAAGAAAGTACAGTCCCTTTCCAGAAAATTATTTGTAAATTTTATCCTCAGCTGTCTCCTTCCAATTGTAGTGGTCAGCTTTCTGGTGTCCTATCTGTTTGGAACTTACCAGTATCAGGAGATACGCAGCCGGGCGGAGAATAATACGAAACTGATCTCGGCATACATGACAAAATATCTTAACGATATTGATAACCTGACAAAAGCACCTTATTATCATTCCTTTTTTCAGTCCAGGACGCCTTTTGAGGACCTGACACCCTATGACCAGAACAAGGTAGGAGAAGAAATTGGAAAACTTTTACAGCTGACTACCTATTCCAGAGAAGATTTTGGGGATATGTTAGTCATGTCAGACGGAAATGTGCTGTATTTTAACACGTCTGACTGGTATCAGTATCTTCCAACCATCCACCCTCTTACAGGCCGCAGCTGGTATCAGTCGGCTCTTGACAAAAACGGCCGGGTGGCTATTATCCCGGAAAAAGATATGACAGGGGCAGATGAAGAAGAAGAACTGGATACAGGAAGTTTTTACATATCCAGAAAATTAAACAACATGTTCCTTCAGGATCAGGAAAATGTGATCATGCTGAACTTAAAAACAGATGATTTTGAAAATCTGTTCTCCAGCCTTACCAGCAAGGCGCCTCTGATCATTGCGTTTACAAATGACGAAGATCAGCTGATCTATTCCAATAAGCCTCTTACAAAGACTCAGACTGCAGCTTTAAAGCAGCAGAAAGTAAACTATGACCACAGAAACTGGCTGTGTTTTTCACAGACCTTAGAGCATTATCCTCTAACGGTCCATGTACTGCTGTCTGCGTCCTATGTGATAGACCGTATGGCCATTTTCCTGTTTATGGCAGCAGCCTGCTGTCTGTTATGCTCCATCCTGGGATATGCCATGTTTAAGAAAAATAATTACTGGATCGAGCGCCCTACCTATCATATTAAGGCAGTCCTTGGAGAACTCCAGGTGGGCAACTTAAATTCACGGTGTGAGCCATTGGTGATCCGTGAGTTTAATGAGATCGGAACTTCTATTAATGCCATGGCAAAGCAGCTCCAGGAGACCATCCGCAATGAATATGAGCTGAAGCTGGCCCAGAAAAACCTGCAGTTACAGGCGCTCCAGTCCCAGATTCAGCCTCATTTTATCATCAATACCATTTACAGCTTTATTACCTTAAACCAGATCGGGGAGCAGGAGGCTTTAAATGATGCTTTTTACTCCTTTGCCCATCTGCTGCGGTATGTGTTAAGCCGCAGCCGGGAGACTACTTTAGGGGCAGAACTGGACTTTTTAAATGATTACTGTTCCCTGTGCCTGCTGCGTTTTGGAAACCGGCTTTCCTATGAGATCAACTGTTCGGAAGAGTTTAAGTCCCTTTCCATGCCAAAGCTGTTATTGCAGCCTCTGGTGGAAAATGCAGTGATCCATGGCATAGAGCCCAGCGAAGTTCCATGTAAATTGTTTGTAGAGGCAGAACGTCACGGAAACAGTCTGTACATTCTTATTGAGGATGATGGTGTGGGATTTAAAGAGGAAGAATTAAACTCCCCGGAGTCCATTGGAATAAAAAATGTAGAAAACAGGATCAGCCTGTGGGGACCTGATATCCGGCTTTATATTTACCGTATAGATGGACGAACCATTCAGGTACTGATCGTTCCTTTCAAGGAGGAAAAACATGAAGATACTGGTGATCGACGATGAACCGCTGATCCATATTTCCATAGAAAAACTGATCCAGGCATGTTCCAAAGAAGACGAGGTCCTTCATGCCTATAATGGCCATGAGATGTTAAAAATGCTGGAAGAACATGAGATCGCCATGGCATATGTAGATATTAAGATGCCGGGGCCTTCCGGACTGGAAGCCATAAAACTGGGGAAGGAAATATCTCCGGATACCCGTTATTATATCATGACCGGCTTCAATGAATTTGAGTATGCCAAGCAGGCGGTAAAGCTGAAAGTGGAAGATTATCTGATGAAGCCTTTGGATAAAAAGACGATCCAGGAGACCATTACGGCGGTACGCCTGCAGCAGTATCTGGCAGGAGAGCGGAGAAAAAATCTGTTCCGTACCTGGCTGGAAAGTGCTTTGAATGGAAGAAATATCGGACTGGGGGAATATAAGGGTTATTTCTGCGGGCTGCTGATGATCACAGTGGATGGAGAAAACCTGGTTTCCGATCCGATCCCGGCTCTGTTTCAGGGATATGAGGATCATGTAGTTTCTGTATTCAGTGATAACAGTTTGAAACTTCTCTGTTTTTCGGAAAAAGGAGAAGGGATACAGGAGATCTACAGGACTTTATCTGCCCGGACATTTGCAGAAGGAATGACCTGTTTTGGCACCTCTGTTACAAGGGACATGGAAAACCTGAGGGAAGACCTTGGAAATCTGGAAGAACTCAGTTGCCTGCGGGTAATAAAAGGAACCGGGCGTTTTTATTATCTCAGTCCTCTTTTAGATGAAGAGGAAGAAAAAGTGGAGTTCGGCCGCAGATGCTTAAAGTGGCAGGAGGCATGGAAGAGCGGAGATTACAACAGCTTTTCCAGTTTATCTTCCTGGATCGGGAAAAAGATGGAGGAAAAGGAATGGATCGGGCGGTCAAGAAAAAATATTGCCAGTTTTTTCAGTCTGGTCTTAAAAACTCCGGTTTCAGAAAACATGGATCAAAAAGAACTGAAAAACTTCCTGGAGCAGAAATCCAGAAGCCTTTTAAGCAGTCCTTCTGAGGACTCCAGGATCAATTCCATGATCCGTTTTATTGAGGAACATTACCGGGAAGATATTTCAGCGGCAGATCTTTCCGAGCGGTTCGGTCTGTCTGCCAGTTATATCAGCAGTCTTTTAAAAACAGCGCTGGGCGTGCGCTACAGTGATTACGTGGCTGGGCTTCGCTTAAACCATGCAAAAGAGCTTCTGGCAACCACCCATATGACGGTAAAGGATATTACCGTAGAATGTGGCTGGTACAGTCAGAGTTATTTTACAAAGCTGTTTATAGAAAGAGAAGGCTGTACGCCGGTGGAATACAGGAAATCATTTGGAAAATGAGCACAGATGCCTGAAAAATGAGCAAAACCAGGTGGATATGGATGGGCTATACTGGTATTAAGAGAGAAGAAAAGATCAGCATATAAAAGCTACACAGTATAAGAGACAGGATCAGGAGGGACATGAAGATGGTAGCAGAAATGATAACAAAAATAGGGATACCGTCAGATGCGGAGTTATTTTTGCGAGTGATCGTAGCCAGCGTATTGGGGTATATGATCGGCTATGAGCGAAAGAACAGGGATAAAAGCGCCGGTATGAGGACACATGCCATTGTAGCGTTGGGGGCGGCGCTTATGATGGTAGTATCCAAGTATGGTTTTTACGATGTAGAAAAGGTAGATTCCTCCCGTGTGGCGGCACAGATCGTATCCGGTGTAGGTTTCCTGGGTGCAGGTGTGATCTTTGTCCGCAATAATACAGTCAGCGGTCTGACTACAGCAGCGGGACTGTGGACCACAGCTGGCGTGGGAATGGCAGTGGGAGCAGGAAAGTATGGTATTGGTGTCTGCGCCGGTATACTGGTAGTAGCGATCCAGGAGATCCTTCACAGAACCTCTTTCCTTACGGCAGAACCCATACGGGGTTTTCTTAAGATGACCTGTACGGATTATGAAAATGTGATCGCGGATATCCAGATGCATTTTTCAGAAGAAAAGGTCAAGATTTCAAATCTGAAGGTGGGAAAAGGCAAGAATGGTACAAAGATAGAACTGGAAGTAGTATATCCGCCTTTATATGATAAGAATGCAATGCTGTTAAAACTGGCAGCGGATGAACGGATCACCGGCATCAGCGGATAACTGACGGAGAAATAGCTTATAAATAGTCTGCAAATGGGGAATTTCCTGTAAAAAGACCTTGCAAAATGCAGTGTTTCCCTGTACAATCTGATATTGAGCGAAGAATGTATTTTTCAGGTCATCCTGTAAGTACATAAGACAGAAAAGAGGGGACAGCAAATGCCCCCTCTTTTAGCGGAAACAAAAACAACAGATTTATTTATAAGAAAGGTAAATGACATGATAAGTGCAAATAATATTTCCCTTCGTGTAGGCAAGAAAGCATTGTTTGAAGATGTAAATATCAAGTTTACAGAAGGCAACTGTTATGGACTGATCGGTGCAAACGGCGCCGGAAAGTCTACATTTTTAAAGATCCTTTCCGGACAGTTAGAGCCAACCAGCGGTGAGGTTGCCATCACTCCGGGACAGAGACTTTCCTTCTTACAGCAGGACCATTTCAAATATGATGAGTACACCGTTCTGGATACTGTTATCATGGGAAATGCAAGACTGTACCAGATCATGAAGGAAAAGGAAGCCATCTACATGAAGGAAGACTTCACAGATGAAGATGGTATCAAGGCAGCAGAACTGGAAGGTGAGTTCGCTACCATGAACGGCTGGGAAGCTGAGTCTGACGCAGAGAACCTGTTAAATGGTCTTGGCATTGGTACTGAATTCCACTATGCACAGATGAGCACTCTGTTAGGTGCACAGAAGGTCAAAGTTTTACTGGCACAGGCACTGTTTGGAAATCCTGACATCCTGCTTCTTGACGAGCCTACCAACCACCTGGATCTGGATGCCATCGCATGGTTAGAGGAGTTCCTGATCAACTTTGAGAATACCGTTATCGTAGTATCCCATGACCGTTATTTCTTAAATAAAGTCTGCACACAGATCGCTGATATCGACTACGGCAAGATCCAGCTGTACGCTGGTAACTACGACTTCTGGGTTGAGTCCAGCCAGCTGATCATCAAGCAGATGAAGGAAGCAAACCGTAAGAAGGAAGAGAAGATCAAGGAATTACAGGAATTTATCCAGCGTTTCTCTGCAAATGCTTCTAAGTCCAAGCAGGCTACTTCCCGTAAGAGAGCCTTAGAGAAGATCCAGTTAGATGACATCAAGCCATCCAGCAGAAAGTATCCATATATCGACTTCCGTCCGGCCCGTGAGATCGGAAATGAAGTTCTTACTGTAGAACACTTAAGCAAGACTATTGATGGTGAGAAGATCTTAGACGATATCTCCTTTATCCTTGGAAGAGAGGACAAAGTTGCTTTAGTTGGACCAAACGAGCGTGCAAAGACTGTATTATTCAAGATCCTTGCAGGTGAAATGGAGCCAGATGAAGGAAGCTACAAGTGGGGACTTACAACCACCCAGTCTTACTTCCCGAAGGATAACTCCGCTGAGTTTGCAAATGATGACACCATTGTTGAGTGGCTGACCCAGTATTCTCCTGAGAAGGACGTAACTTATGTACGTGGTTTCTTAGGACGTATGCTGTTTGCAGGCGAAGACGGTGTTAAGAAGGTTAAGGTATTATCCGGTGGTGAGAAAGTACGTTGTATGTTATCCAAGCTGATGATCTCCGGCGCAAATGTACTGATGTTAGATGAGCCGACTGACCACCTGGATATGGAGTCTATTGACGCATTAAACCGTGGTATGATCAAGTTCCCAGGCGTGATGATCTTCTCATCCCGTGACCACCAGATCGTACAGACCACTGCTAACCGTATTATGGAGATCATCAACGGCAAGCTGATCGATAAGATCACTACCTACGATGAGTATCTGGAAAGCGATGAAATGGCACGTAAGAGATTTACCTTCACTGTAACTGAAAGTGATGAAGAGGATGACTAATCATTCGGATAAAAAATAGGATCAAAAGCGGTCGCCCCTTTGGGGCGGTCGTAGTATAAAGAACGATAAGAGTAAGGAGGGCAGGAACCGGGAAGTGCTGGGACCTGCCTTTCTGCCATTTCTAGGGGTGTTTTCCCCGCAGCGCGGGGAAGGTACACAGCAGCGGAAAATAAGTGAAAAAGAGAGAAAAGAGGAAATAACCATGGAAAAGATCGCAAGTTTTACCATCGACCATATTAAATTACAGCCGGGAGTTTACGTATCCAGAAAAGACAAAGTAGGAGACAGCACCGTTACCACCTTTGATCTGCGTATGACTTCCCCAAACGAAGAACCTGTTATGAACACCGCAGAAATGCACACCATCGAGCATCTGGGTGCTACCTTTTTAAGAAACCACAAGGATTTTGGAGACAAGACAGTATACTTTGGACCGATGGGCTGCAGAACCGGTTTTTATCTGCTTTTAGCGGGTGATTATGAGTCAAAAGACATTCTGCCATTAGTAGTAGAAATGTATGAATTTGTCCGTGACTTTGAAGGGGAAGTACCAGGCGCATCTCCAAAAGACTGCGGCAATTACCTGGATATGAACCTGGGAATGGCAAAATATCTGGCTGCAAAGTATCTGAAGGTGCTGACCCATATTGATGAGTTCCCGGAGTCCAGACTGGTTTATCCAGAATAAGGGAGAG
>ENA-UPXB01002007-UPXB01002007.1-human-gut-metagenome-genome-assembly--contig:-NODE-2007-length-12097-cov-4.469717_pt1 | contig 12097 bp, 7 predicted proteins | sample MGYA00250055_ERZ773386 | MGnify/ENA primary metagenome ERZ773386 (study PRJEB29103, sample SAMN06111974) | human gut metagenome | biome: human gut; feature: ankylosing spondylitis patient; material... | reverse complement strand
AGCCCAAAAGCGCCCGACCGGCCCGCGGTGCAAACCGTGCACACATCCAGCCTGCGGACGATCTGGATATCAACATCCTGACCCCGGCCGAGATCAAGGAAGGTCTGGATCAGTACGTGATCGGTCAGGACGAGGCAAAGCGTGTGCTGGCCGTCTCGGTCTACAACCACTACAAGCGCATCCTCAGCGGCAAGGGCAGCGATGTGGAGCTGCAGAAGTCCAACGTGCTGCTGCTGGGTCCTTCCGGCGTGGGCAAGACCCTGCTGGCACAGACTCTGGCAAAAATGCTGGGTTATATGATAAACCTTCGGACCGTCTGAAGGAAGCTTTTGGATTCGGTAAAAAGACCAAACATAAGCTCCACTATGCCCTGAAAGGCGTGAGTATGAAGATCTATCAGGGGGAAACCGTGGGAATCATCGGTACCAACGGTTCCGGTAAGTCCACCATCCTGAAGATCATCACCGGAGTATTGAATCCGACTTCCGGACGGGTGCTGGTCAACGGGCGTATCTCCGCTCTGCTGGAGCTGGGTGCCGGCTTCAATATGGAATACAACGGTATCGAGAATGTCTATCTGAATGGTACCATGATGGGATTTTCCGAAAAAGAGATCGAGGCAAAGCTGCCGGAGATCTTAAGCTTTGCGGATATCGGAGATTATGTCTATCAGCCGGTAAAGACCTATTCCAGCGGTATGTTCGTCCGCCTGGCGTTTGCAGTGGCGATCAATATCGAGCCGGAGATCCTGATCGTAGATGAGGCTCTGAGCGTCGGTGATGTATTTTTCCAGGCAAAATGTTATCATAAATTCGAAGAATTCAAGAAAATGGGCAAGACGATCGTCTTCGTCAGTCACGATCTGAGCAGTATCAGTAAATATTGCGACCGCGTCTATCTGCTGAACCAGGGAAATATTCTGGGAGAAGGCAGCCCCAAGGCCATGATCGATACTTATAAACGGGTACTGGTGGGACAGTACGATGAATCCGAAAATGCCGGTGAGGAATCGGAGAATCTCTTAGATGATGAAGATCTGCAGAGAGCTGCTGCGAAAAAGGCGGATGGCGCAGCCAAAGATGCTGCTGAGGCTTCCGCGGAGGCGAAGGGACAGAATCCCAATGCCCTGGAATACGGTACAAAGCAGGCACAGATCGAAGAATTTTACATTACGGATGACAGGGGTGTGCCTACCAATGCCATTCTGAAGGGGACAATGTTTACCATCCATATGAAGGTCCGGTTTATGGATCCTATACCGGCACCGATTTTTGCATTTTCCGTGAAAAATGTCATCGGTGTGGAGATCACCGGTACCAATACCATGATCGAGAAGGCGTTCTTAGACAGTGTGGAACCAGGTGATGTGAAAAATGTGACTTTTACACAGAAGATGAATCTGCAGGGCGGAGAATATCTGCTGTCTCTGGGAGTGACCGGCTACAATCAGGACACCTTCGAGGTCTATCACAGACTGTATGATGCCCTGAATATTACAGTAGTATCCGATAAAAATACCGTAGGCTATTATGATATGGATTCCAACACGAAAGTGTGGGATGCGGAGGAGAAATAAAGAATGACAGAGACCATCGGCAAAGTAACACTGAATCTGGATAAGTATCCCGGAGAGGATTATTATTGTGACGGCAGTGTGGAAGACGAGATTCTGGAGATTGTAAAAAAATACAGTACCGTGGAATATGACCGGATCATCGCAGAGAGAAAAAGCTGGCCGATCCTGTATCATCTGTCGGCTCTGCGGGAAAATATCGTGGATTTTCTTCCGATCAAAAAGACGGACAAAGTGCTGGAAGTAGGCAGCGGCTGCGGAGCCATTACAGGAGCCCTGTCCCGGAAAGCCGGATCGGTGACCTGCGTGGATCTCTCAAAAAAGCGTAGCCTGATCAATGCGTACCGGCACAGTGAAAGTGAAAATGTGACGATCCACATAGGCAATTTTACCGACGTGGAACCGAATCTGCCCGCAGATTATGACTATATCTGCCTCATTGGTGTCTTCGAGTACGGCCAGGCTTACATAGGCGGCAGCACACCTTATGAAGATTTTCTGAAAATTCTGCAAAAGCATCTGGCATCGGGTGGACGAATCGTTATCGCTATTGAGAACAAATACGGACTGAAATATTTTGCGGGCTGCAAGGAAGATCACTTGGGAGACTGGTTTTCCGGAATCGAAAATTATCCGAACGGTGGCGTAGTGCGTACTTTTTCCCGGAAAAAGCTGGAGAAGATCTTCGATGCCTGCAGCGTGGGGGAGCGGAGCTTCTATTATCCGTATCCCGATTATAAATTTATGACCACGGTCTATTCCGACGCGTATCTTCCGGGACGGGGAGAGCTGTCCAATAATCTGCGGAATTTTGACCGTGACAGAATGCTGTTATTTGATGAAAAAAGTGCCTTTGACGGCATCGTGGAAGAGGGACTGTTCTCTGTATTTTCCAACTCTTACATGGCAATTATCGGTAAGCCACTGGAACTGAACTATGCAAGATATTCCAACGATCGTGCGGAAGAGTTCCGGATCCGTACCGAGATCCTTACGGATACAGAGGGGAAGAAAACCGTTCGGAAATATCCGCTTACGACAGAAGCCGAAGCCCATGTGCGTCACATGGCGGAAGCATACGAAAAATTAAAAAAGCGCTACGCCGGAAGCCGGCTGGACGTTAATGTCTGTCATCCGGGAGAAGAGGACGGCATCCCTTATGCGGAATTTGAATTCGTATCGGGCAGACCGTTGTCGGAACTGATGGATGAATGTCTGGACAGACAGGATATCGAAGGATTCCACAGCCTGTTTGCGGAGTATCTGGAGAGGGTAGGATTCGGGGAAGAAGTTCCGGTAGCGGATTTTGACCTGATCTTTGCCAATATTCTGGTGGACGGGGATCACTGGACACTGATCGATTACGAGTGGACCTTTGACCGTGTCATAGATACGAAAGCACTGGCGTTCCGGGCAATTTACTGTTATGTTCTGGAGAATGAAAGACGCAATGCGTTGGAACTGGACCGGATCTTAGATCGTCTGGACATCACGGAAAATGAGGCAAGACAGTACAGAGAGCAGGAGCGGGAATTCCAGAAATATGTCACCGGACAGAAATTGTCCATGGGTGAGATCCGGAATCTCTTAGGCGGCGAAATCTATAAACCCACCGAATGGATCGGGCGTTTTCGCCAGTCGGAAGGAGAACTGCGGGTACAGATCTATGAAGACAAGGGACAGGGATTTTCCGAAGAAAATTCTTATTTCCCGGAAAATGTCTATGTTGCGGAAAAAGAGGCAGAGTTTACCGTGAAATTCGACGGTAACGTACATTATCTGCGGCTGGATCCGGCAATGTGTTCCTGCATCTGTAAGATTCGGGAACTGTCCATGAACGGACAGCCGGTTCCTCTGCAGGATAAGAAAGTGTTCACTACCAACGGAAAAATCCTGAAATCCGAAGAGGGAGCGGACCATCCCAGCGTGATATTTGCCACGGAGGATCCCAATATGACGATCCGGGCAGATGTGCTGAACCGGCAGGCGGAGAATGCGTTGTCTGTGAAAATGGAGATCGTACAGATCCCTCAGGCAATGGCAAAAGATATGATGGGAGTGGAGAAGAAGGGAGCGGCAGCTTGGGTATTCGGACAGCGGTGAAGCAGGTGCTGATCGCACAGCAGGATAAAAAATACGAAAAAGAACTGGCGCAGCTTAAGGTTACCTATGAACAGTGGGCAGCGGAGCAGGACCGGGAAAGCGCGGAACCCCGGGAAATTGCGGGACTTGTGGAATTCGTCATTTTCCGACAGGCGGCGGGACGACTGGCAGATAATGCGACAGAGCGGATCAACGCTTATTTTACAAAGCATCCGGAAGCAGAAATCGTCTACGGTGATGAAGACCTGATGAATGAGAAGGGAGAGCGTTGCATTCCCTGGTACAAACCCTGTTGGTCACCGGATCTGTACAGAGCCTTTTTCTATGTGGGAAGTGTCGTTGCGGTACGGAGCAGTCTGCTGCAGAGAATGGGAGAAAATCCGGTCGTGACAGAGAACGAGAGCACCGGAAAGGAAATTATTTTTACAGATGCCGGAGAGATCCGTCCGCTGATGGATCGCCTGTTTTTGGGAGCCGGAGGGTTCGAGAGAGATTGTCATTCCGTCGGTCATATGGAAAACGTGTTGTTCCATGGAACTTTTTCTGCAGACGGAATAGGAATCCAGGGACCGGATGTACGTGCAGACCGGGACAGCCGGGAGTGCACTCCCTGGGAAAATTACCAGCTGACAAAGGAGTCACCGCAGCTGGCGGTGGAACTGGCTTCCAGGGCGGCGGAAGGTGCCAAAGAGTTATTCGCAGGAGAGCTTAAAGTCTCGGTGATCATTCCCTCCAAAGATAATCCGGAGGTACTGGAGAAGTGCCTGCGTTCCCTGACGAGAAGGTCTGAGGGCAGGATCCCTGTTGAAATTTTGCTGGTGGATAACGGAAGCAGTGCGGAAAATAAGCAAAAAACGGAAGAACTGATCGGACGGATCCGGGAAAGCGGTGTCCCTGTCCGTTATATTTATGAACCGGCGGAATTTAATTTTTCAGCGATGTGCAACCGGGGAGCTGAACTGGCGGAAGGAAAGTTTTTGCTGTTTTTAAATGATGATATAGAAGTGTGCGGCAATGATTGGCTGGACAAAATGGTGATCCGCGCTATGCAGCCTTATGTGGGAAGCGTGGGACTAAAGCTGTATTATCCGGATTCCGTGAAAATACAACACGACGGTATTGTCAATCTGCCGGTGGGGCCGGTGCATAAGCTCCAGTTCATGGAAGACGATAAGTCTTATTATTTTGGCAGAAATCGCTTTGATCTGAATTGCGTGGCAGTGACGGGTGCCTGTCTGCTGATAAGGACAGAGGTATTCCGGGAGACGGGTGGATTCCGGGAGGCACTGCGGGTGGCCTATAATGATGTGGATCTGGGATTTTGTCTGGTGGAAATGGGATATTACAATGTGGTGCTGAATGACTGTTTTGCATATCATCATGAATCCCTGAGCCGCGGAAGCGACGAAAGTCCCGAGAAAATGCGACGCCTGACGGAAGAGAGAGAACTGCTTTACCAGATGCATCCTCAGTTCCGCGGAGTGGATCCTTTTTACCCTATGGGACTGAACCGGGAAGGACTGGACAGCCGTGTGGTTCCGGCATATCTTACGGATCGGAATATTTTACAGGAGCCGGCATGGAGATGTGAGAGCTGGCAGGAGCTTCTGGAAAATGCAAGACAGGATGACTGCCTGATGGCGCGGGTGGAGACTGCAGGGCCGGAGCGGATCCAGGGATACAGTGTGATCCTGGGAGATAATAACGCATGTTATGATAAATTTTTAGTATTGCTTCCCGAAGATACGCAGGGACAGCGGGAGGCGGACCGGAAGGTATGGTCCATGAAGATTTTACCTGCATATCGGCAGGAACTGGAGGAGAATCTTCCGGACCAGAAAAATGTGGCGCTGGGAGGTTTCTGTGTGAAACGGAAAACAGGGCAGCTGCCTCCGGGAAATTATGGAATCGCCGTTCTTGCGGTCCATCGGATCAGTAAGCTGAAACTGTGGAATACAACGGGAAAATATTTGACGGAGGAAAAACATGTCTGAGATCAATTATCAAGAAGCCTACGAGAGGGAGCACGAAAAATGTGCGGATCTGGCAGACAAGATCGTAGTGCTGGAATCGGAAAAAGAGGACCTGCAGTTCAAACTGGACCGGATCAAAAAGAATAAATTCTGGAAAGCCACGGGTCCGGCGAGAAGTCTGATCCATTTCGCACAGAGACAGAGGGATCGCTTGTCCCATTGTGGCGGACCGAAGGATATCCTGCGTAAGATCCGCAACAAGAGTCGCCAGAAGAGCCTGATGGAGTCCTACGGAACCGGAAGCTTTCCTGATGCGGAGCAGCGGAAAAAGGAAGAAGAGACGATATTCCCTTATATGCCGAAGATCAGCATTCTGGTTCCGCTGTGGAACAATAAAAGAGAATTCCAGATCCAGATGCTGGACTGCGTCATGAATCAGACGTATCCCAACTGGGAACTGTGTCTGGCGGACGGTTCCGACGCGGAGCATTCCTATATCGAGGAACTCTGCAGGGAGTACGCGGCGAAGGCGAATGGTCGTATCGTCTATAAGCACCTGGATCATAACGGCGGTATCTCCTATAACACCAACGAATGCTACAAGCTGGCTACCGGAGATTATATCGGCCTGTTTGACCAGGATGATATTTTACATCCTTCCGTACTGTATGCGTATGTGAAGGAGATCAATGAGCAGGGTGCGGATTATCTTTATTGTGATGAGACCACTTTCAAGGAAAATGATATTAATAAAATGCTGACCATGCATTTTAAGCCGGACTATGCACCGGACAATCTGCGGGCGAATAATTATATCTGCCATTTCAGCGTTTTTTCCCGAAAACTGTTAGAGGGAGAGGAACTGTTCCGCACCGCATTTGACGGTGCCCAGGATCACGATATGATCCTGCGTCTGACCGACAGAGCGGAAAAGATCGTTCATGTTCCCAGACTGATGTACTACTGGAGAAGCCATGAGGGCAGTACCGCAGCCAGCATTGACGCGAAGCCTTATGCCATTGAGGCGGCAAAGGGAGCTGTGGCAGATCATCTGAAAAAGCATGGTTTTAAGCATTTTCAGATCACCAGTACCAGAGCCTGTGCCACGATCTTCCGGATCAGGTATCAGATCCTGGGAGATCCGAAGATATCCATCGTGATCGCCAATAAGGATCACGTTGAGGATCTGAAGCGCTGTATTACCTCGATCCAAAAGAACAGCACCTGGAGCAATTACGAGATCATTGTCGTGGAAAATAACAGTACCACACCGGAGATCAAGGACTATTATTCCCAACTGTTGGGATTGTCCGGCGATGATTCTTATGAAGAAAGATGCAAGCTGCATACAGTCTGCGGCCATGACGGCGGTATCCTGCACAGCGGGGACGGGCGGATCTCGGTAGTGACTTATCACGGAGAATTCAATTATTCCGCAGTGAATAACCTGGGCGTATCGTATGCGACCGGTGAATATATTTTGTTATTGAACAACGATACGGAAGTTATCACCGCCAACTGGATGGAAGAGATGCTGATGTATGCGCAGAGAGAGGATGTGGGTGCCGTAGGCGCCAAACTGTATTATGCGGACAAGACGATCCAGCATGCCGGCGTGGTCATCGGATTGGGAGCACACCGCACGGCAGGACATACCCATTATCGCATCCCGGTACAGAACTTAGGCTACATGGGACGTCTGTGTTATACCCAGAATGTTACAGCGGTGACCGGTGCCTGTCTGTTGGTGAAAAAGAGCCTGTATGAGCAGGTGGGCGGTCTGGATGAGAGCTTTGTGATCTCCTTAAATGATGTGGATTTCTGTCTGAAATTACGTAAACTGGGACTTCTGAATGTGTGGACTCCTTTTGCGGAGCTGTATCATTACGAATCCATCTCCAGAGGACTGGACGATCAGGGAGAAAATGCAGAGCGCTACAACAGAGAATCCGAGCATTTCCGTGAAAAATGGAAGGCTGAACTGGAGGCGGGAGATCCCTATTACAATCCGAATTTCTCTCTGGATCGAAGTGATTATGCACTGAAGGATCCGGCAGTTAGCGGACGTTAAATAATTCTTTTCAGTAAAGGCAATCTATGGTAAAATATCACCGGAGAGCGTTTACTGAAGATATTGAAAGATATTTGAAAGATAGCGATAAAACAGGAGGATAGGAAAATGAGTTATATGGACGAACTGAATTTCTGGTTAAATGATGATTATTTTGACCAGAAGACCAAGGAGGAACTTCTGGCAATCCGCAATAATGAAGCAGAAGTGGAAGATCGTTTTTACAAGGAACTGGAATTCGGTACCGGCGGCTTACGTGGTGTGATCGGTGCAGGAACCAACCGTATGAACGTATATACCGTTCGTAAGGCAACTCAGGGTCTTGCCAATTATATTATCAAGCGCGGTACACAGAGTAAGGGTGTGGCCATCGCATTCGATTCCCGTCGGATGTCTCCTGAGTTCTCTGACGAGGCAGCAAGATGTCTCGCAGCCAACGGCATCAAGGCATACATTTTTGAATCTTTAAGACCTACCCCGGAGCTGTCCTTTGCCCTTCGGACGTTAGGATGTACTGCAGGTATTGTAGTTACCGCCAGTCACAACCCTCCTGAGTACAACGGCTATAAGGTATACTGGGAGGACGGCGCACAGGTAACCGCTCCTATCGATAAGGACATCATTACCGAAGTACAGTCCATCAAGGATTATCACACCGTGAAGACCATGAGCAGAGAGGATGCTGTGGCAGCAGGACTCTACGAAGTGATCGGCAAAGAGATCGATGACAAGTACATGGCAGAGCTGAAGAAGCAGATCATTCATCCTGATGTGATCAGGGAAATGGCAGATGACATCAAGATCGTATATACTCCGTTATGCGGTACCGGTAACAAGCCGGTAAGGCGTATCCTGTCTGAGCTGGGATTCAAGCATGTCTATGTAGTTCCCGAACAGGAGAATCCGGATCCGAATTTCACAACGCTGGATTACCCGAACCCTGAGGATCCCAAGGCATTTACCTATGCGCTTCGTCTGGCGAAGGAGAAGGATGCAGACATCGTTCTGGCAACCGATCCCGATGCAGACCGTCTGGGTGTGTATGCAAAAGATACCAAGACCGGCGAGTATGTGGCATTTACCGGTAATATGTCCGGCATGCTGATCGCAGAATATATCTTAAGAGAGAAAACTGCGACCGGTACCATGCCCGAGAATCCCGCACTGGTAACTACCATCGTTACCACCAACATGACCAAACCTATTACGCAGGCTTACGGCGTAAAGCTGATCGAGGTACTGACCGGCTTCAAGTTCATTGGCGAGCAGATCAAGCTCTTCGAGCAGACCGGCAGCAACAACTACGTATTTGGCCTGGAAGAGAGCTACGGCTGCCTGGCAGGTACCCACGCAAGAGATAAGGATGCGATCGTAGCAGTGATGTGTCTGTGCGAAGTAGCAGCTTACTGCAAGAAGCACAACATGACTCTGTGGGATATGATGGTATCCATGTATGAGAAGTACGGTTACTTCAAGGAGACCCAGTATACCATTACCATGAAGGGTATCGACGGCGCAAGACAGATCGCAGAGATCATGGATAAGCTTCGTAAGAATCCTCCGAAGGCATTCGGTGACCTGAAGGTGGAGAAATTCCGTGACTATCAGAACGATGTGATCATCGACATGGAGACCGGTGAGAAGACTACCACAGGACTTCCCAAGTCCAACGTTCTGTACTTCGAGCTTCCTGACAATGCATGGTGCTGTGCACGTCCTTCCGGAACCGAGCCCAAGATCAAGTTCTACATGGGTGTCAAGGGAACCAGCTTAGAGGATGCACAGGCTAAGGTAGAGAAGCTGACTGAGGATGTAAAGGCAGTACTGTAAGGCAGTGCTCCATAAATCATATTAGTTTTCAAAAGAGCGAATCGCCCGAGCAGGGCGGTTTGCTCTTTTATGAAAAGCTGGAGGTATCTGTGGCAAAGCTAAACAAGGCAAACCTTAAGAAAACTCTATATTATCTGCAACGTAACGGCCTGAGGGAAACCTGGATATCTGTGAGGGAGCGCCTGACAGAGACAGACCGCTATTTTTTTGTGCCCTGTTCGGAAGCAGAGCTGGTAAGGCAGAGTGATAGAAAATGGGAGAAGCCGATTACGTTCAGTATTGTGGTACCCTTATATCGAACGCCGGAAGCATATCTGAACAGAATGATAACAAGTGTTATGCAACAAAGCTATCCCCATTGGGAACTGATCCTGGCAGATGCTACGGAGGATCACAGTGTGGAGGAGGTACTGAAGCAGCAGGGATTCCTGAAGGAGCAGCCGACGGATGGCGGGACAGAACCTGTCGCAGCAGATCCCAGGCTCCACTATGTGCATCTGAAAGAAAATGCGGGAATCGCTGCTAATACCAATCAGGCGCTTCCCTATGCGAAGGGAGAGTATATCGGTCTGCTGGATCATGATGATGTATTGACACCGGATGCGTTGTACGAAATAGCTGATGCGATCACCAAAGCATATGACAGAGGTGTCAAAGTCGCCTTCGCTTATTCGGATGAGGATAAGTGCGATGGAGAAGAGACCAGATACTATGAGCCCAATTATAAAGAAAAATTTAATTACGATTTAATTCTCAGCAATAACTATATCTGTCATTTTCTGGTAATGGAGAGTAAATTGCTGAAAAGCCTGCAATTCCGTCCGGAATTTGACGGTGCCCAGGACTATGATCTGGTACTGCGCTGTGTAGCGGAAGTGCTGACAGAGGGAGGGCAGACTGCGGAGAAGAGAATACTCCATATTCCGAAGGTGCTGTATCACTGGAGATGTCATGAGGCATCCACAGCAGCCAATCCAAACAGCAAAAAATATGCGTATGATGCGGGGATGAGAGCATTGCAGGATCATGCGGACCGCCGTCATATCCCGGCCACCGCGACAGAGACCAGACATGTAGGATTTTATCGGTTAAAATATAAAGAAGTATGGGAAGCCAGGCCGGATGTGGCAGCTGTAGGCGGCAGAGTATTGTCCGGGAAGAATGGCAAGATCATCGGCGGCAGAATGATGGCAGACGGAACCGTATTTTATGAAGGACTGCCGAAGGGATTCGGCGGATATCTGCACCGCGCGGAGCTGTCCCAGGATGCGGAAGCGCTGGATCTTCGCTGTATCCGTATCCGGCCCGAATGCAGGGAAGTGTTTGAAAAAATCGTGGGAGTTCCGTATACCGAGATTCGGAGACTACCGAAAGAACAGCCGATATTTAATATTACTACGCTGCCGGAGGGTGCGGATATCCGAACCTTAAGTCTGCAGTTGTCCGAAGCGTTACGGCAAAGAGGAAGATTACTCTATCTGCCGGAATATCCGGAGGAGTTTAAACCATTATGAGTGAAATAACGGTTGTTATACCAAATTACAACGGAATGAAATATCTGGCAGAGTGCATGACTTCTCTGTGCAGAGAGCAGCAAAATGCCCCCGGATATGAAGTGCTGATCATCGATAATGCTTCAGAGGACGGCAGCGTGGAATATCTGCAAAAGGAATGGTGTGGGGAAGGTGTGCGCCTGATATCTTTACCGGAAAACACCGGATTCTGTCATGCAGTGAATCTGGGGATCCGGGAAGCGAAGACACCATATGTGATCCTTCTGAACAATGATACAAAGGCAGAAGCCGGTTTTGTTAGAGGCTTATATGATGCTATCCGCGAAAATGAAAAGATATTTTCCGTCAGTGCGAGGATGCTGATGTGGGACAGACCGGAGCTCATCGATGATGCCGGAGACCGTTACTGCGTGCTGGGCTGGGCCTATTCCCGGGGGAAGGGACGACCGGCGGCGGATTATGATAAGTCTGTCCCGGTGTTTTCCGCCTGTGGCGGTGCCGCAATCTACAGACGATCCGTATTTGAAGAGATCGGTTATTTTGATGAAGAACATTTTGCCTATCTGGAAGATCTGGATATCGGCTACCGTGCCCGGATCTACGGCTATGAGAACCGGTATGAACCGAAGGCGGCTGTGCTGCATTATGGCAGTGCTTCCACGGGATCCAGATACAATCCCCGGAAAACGTTACTTGCGTCTGCCAACAGTATTTATGTGATCGGAAAGAATATGCCGCTTTTGCAGTGTATTCTGAACCTGCCGTTTTTTTTGCTTGGATTTGGCATAAAGTTTTTGTTTTTTTGTAAGAAAAGAATGGGAAAACTATATCTGAAAGGACTGGCAGCTGGCCTGAAAAGATCTGTAGGAACCAAGGGAAGACAGCACAAAGTTCCCTTCCGGTGGCATCATCTGGGAAATTATGTGAAGATCCAGTGGCAGCTGTATTTCAATGTGTTTCGAATTCTTATGAAATCTTAAGAAATTGCTTCATAAATTCTTAAGTTGAGAAAAAAACACCGTTATTGTAGAAT
>ENA-UPXB01002005-UPXB01002005.1-human-gut-metagenome-genome-assembly--contig:-NODE-2005-length-12104-cov-7.714060_pt1 | contig 12104 bp, 8 predicted proteins | sample MGYA00250055_ERZ773386 | MGnify/ENA primary metagenome ERZ773386 (study PRJEB29103, sample SAMN06111974) | human gut metagenome | biome: human gut; feature: ankylosing spondylitis patient; material... | reverse complement strand
GGATGGGCGGCAGCACCCGGACGTGTACCGTTCCGGGGGTGGCACGGTTGCCGCGGGCCTCGAACAGGCCCCGTGCGCCGGAGATGGCCACCGGCACCACCGGCGCGCCGGTCTTGACCGCAATACGGAAGGCACCGGCCTTGAACTCACCGGCGCCGCCCTCTTCGCCCTTGTAGCGGGTGCCTTCAGGGAAGATGATGAAGCTCCTGCCGCTCTCCACGATGGCGGTGGCGTCGTTCAACGCGCGCACCGAGGCGCGGACATCGTCGCGCTGGACGAAAACGCAGCCCAGCAGCTTCATCCAGCGGTTGAGCAGAGGAATTTTTCCCAGCTCTTCCTTGGCGAGGATGCCGTAGGGCTCATCGAGGCCGGCCAGCAGCAGCGGGATGTCATAATAACTGCGGTGGTTCGCCACAAAGACGCAGGGGCCATCCTTCGGGATGTTGTCCAGTCCCTCGACGCTGAGTCGGACGCCGGTGACGTTCAGGATGCCTTTGCTCCAATGGGGGATGTGCTTTTTTACCAGCTGGCGCACCGTCTCGGTGTCGCCTGCGGCCAGCGCACGCTCGGCTTTGCACAACACACTGTAATGGACGATCATGTACCCGAACAGATAAACGAATAACGCAATGGTGCGGAAAATGCTCACAGAGCGATACCTCCTTCTGGCTCAAAAAGCCGTTTCTATTGTATCACACTCCGCCCCAAAAAGGGAGAGGAAATACTTTTTTTACATTTAGAGGGCTTTGCGGCTTGCAAAATCCACAAAATCCGGGTATATTTATAATCAGAAAGCCAGCACAATGGCGTTTCCTGCCAAAACCGTGCTGTGCAATGTAAGCCGTCTTTCGGGACAGCGAGAGAGGATATTCACACAACATGAGTCTGTTCCCTTCTGCAAACGATTTCAAGTCCGGGCCGGGCGTCGAAAAGGACGCCCCCCGCAAGACCGGCGTAGGCCGCTTCTTCGAGCTGGTGGGCCGGGATATGAGCGGGATGTTCCTTGCAAACCTGCTCACCTGTCTGGGCTTTCTGCCCGTCATCTGTCTGGTGTACATCGGTTTCCTGATGAACAGCCTGCCCGTCATGGTGCTCAGCGCCGCCGTGGGCGGCATCCTGGCCGGGCCGGTGCTGGCGGGCATGTACGACACCGTCCTGCGCGCTCTGCGCGATGAGGCCGGTTACTGGTGGACCACCTACCGCAAGGCTTTCAAGCAGAACTTCAAAGCCAGCATCCTGCCGGGCGTGCTCTACTGCGTCGTGGTCACGGTGCAGATCTTCCTCGTGTACTTCTGCTTCAACCTGCTCTACCACGGCACCAACGTCGGCGTAGGCATGTGGGTGGCCACGGTGCTCAACCTCGTCATCTTCCACATGCTGTTCTCCTACATGTGGCCCCAGGTGGTCCTGCTGGACCAGCCTTTCGGCCAGACGCTCAAGAACAGCGTCAACTGCATGATCGCTTTCCTGCCCCACGCACTGGCTGCGTCTCTCGTGACGGTACTGTTCTGGGGCCTCGTCATCCTCTGTATGCCGCTGGGCCTGCTGCTCATGCTGGTGTTCGGCTTCTGGTTCCAGGTGGAGATCACCAGCCAGATCGTCTACGGCGACCTCGACCGGGTGTTCCACATCGAGGAGAACATCCGCAAGCTCCACGACGCCGAGTATGAAGCCGAGATGGCCGAGGAGCGCAGCGACGACGAGGAATAAACGACACACCGACGCGGAAAGGGGATGCGTGCAATGGAACAGCGGAACAATCTGGTGCTGCAGGGCACGGAGACATTTTCCCGCGGACAGCTCGATAATGTAGCGCTGGACAACGGCAGCGTCGTGCTGGACAGCGTGGCCGGGCGGTACCTGCAATACGGCAGCTACACGACGCCCGAGTTCGCCATGCCGGCCTTCTGCAACCTGAACGTCAGCTGGAACGCCCACGCGCCCCAGAACACGATGGTGGAGGTGCGCTGCCGCGTCTACGCAGGCGGCAGCTGGACGGGCTGGATGAGCTTTGGCAAGTGGGCGCCGGATTACCCCCGGGCCAGCATCAGCACCCACAGCGACGACGGCCTCATCTTCCTGATGGGCGACACCGTGACGGTGGCGCTGCCCGGCGGCGGCACCGGCGTCCAGCTTCAGGTCAATCTTTCGACCAACAACGATAAAGTCACCCCGGCGCTCCGGCTGCTGGCGGCGGCGGTCCGCCCCCTTGCGTGGGATAAGCAGAGCGGCCACCCCATCAACCGCCGCCTGTACTTACCGGAATACTGCCTCTCGGCCCATGACCCCAGCTTTGGCCGGGACATGGACCTGCCGCTGGTGATGGCGGCCCTGATGAACCGCTGGGGCGAGGACATCCTGCCCGAAGAGGTGGCCTACGTCATGGAGGACAAGACCACCGGCAGCACCAGCAACGGCGCTTTTGCCGCCGCGGCAGCGGGCTGCTGCGGTTTTCCCTGCTGGCAGGCGTGGATGGACCTGCAGGACCTGCGGGAGCAGATACACGACGGCTGTTCCGTAGCCGTGCGCATCGAGCGCCGCATCCGGGGCCAGCGGGACCCCATCGGGGTCTGGATGGGTCTGCGGGGCTTCGGCCACGACGACGCGGTCCTCGCCGATTATGTCCTGCTCAACGACCCCACCGCCGACAGCGACGGAGCCGTGAACTGCACGATGGCAGTGACGGATTTTGCCCGCTACTTCACCGGGCGGGCCATCGCCCTCCGCCCCAAGCCCCGGGACACCGAGGCCAACCGCCCCCGGCGGGTCTCCTGCGACTTTGTGTACAGCGCCGAGGATGACTGCTGGTATCTGGCCCAGAAGGGCCAGCGGCAGCTGCTCCCGGCAGAATTTTCCGGCTGGGCGGCCTGCAGCCCTCACGACGGAGTAGCCCACGCCACCACAGCCCACCGCACCTTCCGGCGGATGGAGCGGACACGGACAGGCGGCTTCCGCTTCCCGCCCGAGCAGACCGACGCAGGCGGGCGGTGCAGCGTTTACATCGTGGACCAGACCGGCACCATGCAGTTTGCAGAGGTACGTCTGCCAGCCCCTCCGCCGCCCACGCTGCCGCTATCGGAAGCAAACCAAAGCACCGAGCCTTCTGTCTCCTGAGAGGCAGCACCGCCAAGAGCTTTTTGGGATAAATCATCAACATGGGAGGAACATATTATGGCAAAGACGATCATCACTTTGGGCCGTGAGTACTGCACCGGCGGACGCTACATCGCCAAGGACGTGGCACGCGCACTGGGCATCAAGCTCTACGACAAGGAACTGATCACGATGGCCGCCAAGAATTCCGGACTGTCCGAGGAGGCCGTGGCCGCCAGCGAAAAGCGGCACACCCACAGCCTGCTGTACAGCCTGTATACGATGGGCAATGACCTTCCGCTGGGCGATCAGGTCTTCATCCTGCAGAGCCGCATCATCAAGCAGCTGGCCGACGAAGGCCCCTGCGTCATCGTGGGCCGCTGCGGCGACTACGTCCTGCGCGACCGCAAAGACGTGCTGCGCGTCTTCGTCTACGCCCCCAAGGAGTGGCGTCTGGCTTACGGCAAGGAGAACAACATGCTGCAGGCCAAGGACGAAAAGGGCATCAAGGACGAGATCGACAAGACCGACCGCAACCGTGCCGCCTACTACAACTACTACACCCAGAACCGCTGGGGCGATGCCCACAACTATGACCTCGCCATCAACGCCGCACTGGGCCATGACGCCTGCGTGAACATGATCCTTGCCGCCGCAGAGGCCAAGGAGAAGGCTATGGAGGGCTGATGCCCGCCGCCCCGGAAGGGGCAAAATAAATAATGATGCTGCGTGGGTGGGGTGCTTTTGCGCTCTGCCCACGTTTGCGGCATAGAAGAACTCTGCATCCCCAAGTCATCAACATCAAAAGGAGAAATCGTGGAAAACAAGCAGTCCTTATCCTCTCCCGCCGGTGAGCGGGAAAACATCATGGGTACCATGGACATCAACCCTCTGCTCATCAAGCTCAGCGTGCCGATGATGGTATCCATGCTGGTGCAGGCCCTCTATAACGTGGTGGACTCGATTTTCGTGTCCCACGTCAGCGAGAGCGCCCTGACCGCCGTTTCGCTGGCGTTCTCTTTGCAGAACGTCATGATCGCCGTGGGCGTCGGCACCGGCGTGGGCGTCAACGCCCTGCTGTCCAAGAGCCTCGGCGAAAAGAACCAGGAACGGGCCAATAAGACCGCCGAGAACGGCATCTTCCTGTCCCTGTGCAGCTACGCCGTCTTCCTCGTCATCGGCCTCACCTGTATGAAACCCTACTTTTACGCACAGACTTCGGACATGGACATCGCCCGGCAGGGCATCCAGTATCTGCAGCTCTGCTGCGTGCTCAGCCTCGGCCTCTTTACCCAGACCATGGGCGAGAAGCTGCTGGCCGCCACCGGCCGCACCCATCTGAGCATGATAAGCCAGCTGGTGGGCGCTGTCGTGAACATCGTTCTCGACCCCATCTTCATCTTCGGCTACTGCGGCGAGGCCCTGTCCGGCACCACCGGCGCTGCCGCGGCCACCGTCATCGGCCAGTTCTGCGGCGCGGGCATGACGCTGTACTTCAACCTCAATAAAAACCCCGACATCCAGATCAGCTTCCGGGGCTTCCGGCCCAGCGCAAAGGCCATCGGCCGCATCTACACCGTCGGCCTGCCCAGCATCGCCATGCAGTGCGTGGGCAGCGTGATGACCTTCTTCATGAACCAGATCCTGATGGCCTTCTCGGCCACGGCTGTCGCCGTCTTCGGCGTCTACTTCAAGCTGCAGAGCTTCGTGTTCATGCCCATCTTCGGCATGAACAACGGCATGGTCCCCATCATCAGCTACAACTACGGCGCACGGAAGCCGGAGCGGGTCAAAAAGACCATCCGCCTCGCAGTCTTCTACGCCGAGTGCATCATGCTGGTGGGCTTCTGCATCTTCCAGTTCCTGCCGGATAAGCTGCTGGGCCTCTTCGCCGCCAGCGACGCCATGCTGGCCATCGGCGTCCCGGCGCTGCGCATCATCTGCCCCCACTTCCTGCTGGCGGGTGCCGGCATCGTGCTGAGCTCGGTGTTCCAGGCGCTGGGCAACGGCGTGTTCAGCCTGACCGTCTCCATCTGCCGTCAGCTGGTGGTGCTCATCCCCGCTGCATGGCTGTTGAGCCGCACCGGCGAGGTGAACATGGTCTGGTGGGCCTTCATCATCGCGGAGGTGGTCAGCCTTGCGCTGAGCCTCGTTTTCATGGCCCGCATCAACCGTACCGTTATCGTCCCGCTCTCCGAAAAGCAGGACGCGGCCGTATAACCTGAAAGGAACGTGAACTCTATGGCAAAAAAGCTGAAGTGGAACCTTATCCTCATGAGCCTGCTCTATCTGGCGCTGGGCATCTTCCTGCTGATGGTGCCTGGTACGGCCCTCAACGTGGTCTGCTACGCGCTGGGCGGCGTGGTGCTGGCCTGCGCGGCAGTGCAGCTGGTGCGGTATTTTGTCGTAGAGCGTGGCGTGTTCCAGAGCCAGCTCACCCTCATCTCGGGGCTGGTCTGTCTGGCGCTGGGCGCATTCCTCATCATCCGCAGCGATGTGGTGGTGCGGGTGCTGCCCATCGTGTTCGGCCTGTTCGTCATCTTTGACAGTCTGGGCCGCATCCAGAACGCTCTCGAGCTGCGCCGGTGCGAGTATTCGAGCTGGAAGGTCTTTCTGCTGCTGGCCGTGCTCAGCGTCGTGCTGGGCATCGTGATGGTGGTGGACCCCTTCGGCACCATGGAGACGCTGGTGATGGCCATCGGCCTCATCCTCATCCTGGAAGGTGCGCTGAACCTGCTGAGCGCCCTGTACACCATGCTGGCCGTCCGGCGCTTTATAAAGCTGCATCCGGAGACCCAGTCCATGCTGGAAGCCATTACCGGCCAGGATCTGAACGGCGACGGCGTCATCGCCCCAGATGTCTCCCACGCAGATGTGGAGTCCACCGCTGTGGAGCTCGACTATGTGGATGAGAGCGCCGAGGTGGAGCAGGAGAACAAATAACGTTAGCGGGCTTGCCCTCTCCGTCTGCTCCCGATAGGCGAAAGGCTAATCCTCTGCTGAAAAACGAAACCCAAAATCAATTCAACATAAAGGATAAAAAGAGTTATGGAAAAGTACGATCTCATCATCGTTGGTGCCGGTCCTGCCGGCATCTTCACCGCTGTGGAGCTGCTGCGCCGCGGCAGCAAGAAGCACATCCTGCTGGTGGAAAAAGGCAAGCCGGTGGAAAAGCGCCACTGCCCCAAGGCCGAGATCGGCCACTGCGTCAACTGCCGCCCCACCTGCGCCATCACCACCGGCTTCTCCGGTGCAGGCGCCTTCTCCGACGGCAAGCTGAGCCTCTCCTATGAGGTCGGCGGCGACCTGCCCAGCCTCATCGGCGAAGAGTTTGCACAGGAGCTCATCGACTACACCGACAAGATCTACCTCGAGTTCGGCGCTGACCCCCATGTGGAGGGCATCTACACCGGCGAGGACATCAAGGAGATCCGCAAGAACGCCATCCACGCCGGTCTGAAGCTGGTGGATTTCAAGGCTCTCGTTTTGAGAGCCTTTTCTTTTTCGAAAATTGTTTTCCTAGAAAGCCAATCGTTAAAATGCACAATTGGCCTTGCAAAAATCTGTATGTTTTTCAGCTTAACATAAAATAAAAAAGCAAGTTGCACAATTCATCCCTTGTCCATTTGGGCAAAGGGTGAATTTTTTTATTTTGCCATAATTCGGTTGTTTATTTTATACAAATATGCTATAATAATTCCGTATTAATTGACACTATTGTTTAATTTTGTCGAAATAAGCTTGATTAGAATAGAAATTTTACGAAAGGGGATTTCACTTTTGAAACAATACGACGCTAAAAAAATTCTTAATATTGCCCTCGCAGGACACAGCGGCAGCGGCAAAACCTCGGTTGCGGAGTCAATACTCTATCTCTCGAAGATGAGCGAAAGACTCGGTAAGATTGCAGACGGCAACACAGTCCTTGATTTTGACAGCGAGGAGATCAAAAGACAGACTTCAATTATGACGGCGGTTGCACCGATTGAATGGAAAAATACAAAAATCAACCTAATCGACACTCCCGGTCTTTTTGATTTTGCAGGCGGTGTTGCAGAGGGCATGAGAGCGGCTGACACAGCGCTCGTCGTTGTTTCGGGCAAGGACGGTGTCTGTGTAGGTACCGAAAAAGCAGTTGAGGCGGCAACAAAGGCAGGGCTTACAAAGGTGTTCTTTGTAAACGGTCTTTGCGACGAAAGTGCCCGTTTCTATCGTGTATTCGAGAGCTTGAAGGCTACATTCGGTCCGTCTGTTTGTCCTGTTGTTGTTCCGTACATTGTTGACGGTCAGGCAAATACTTATGTTAATTTGTTTGATTACAAGGCTTATGAGTACGGCACAGACGGCAGTGTAAAACAGACTGCGCTTCCTGATATGGGCGACAGGCTTGAGGGCTTGCGTGAGGCTATCAAGGAGGCTGTTGCCGAAACAAGCGAGGAACTTCTTGACAAGTTTATTATGGGTGAGGAGTTTACTCCCGAAGAAATCATTCTCGGTGTAAGTCAGGGTGTTAAGGACGGCACAATCTGTCCCGTATTCTGCGGTGACGCTCATAATACATTCGCAATTGATCAGCTTTTGAACAGCCTTACATGGCTTGCTCCGTCAGCGGCTGACAAGAGCGGTGAAATCGGTGTTGACCTTGACGGTGAACCCGTTGATGTTTCGGTTAATGACGGCGGTGCGGCTGCCGCAATCGTATTCAAGACGGTTGCAGACCCGTTCATCGGCAGACTTTCATATGTAAAGGTTGTTTCGGGCAAGGTAAGCTCGGACGCTCCTCTCATCAATATGCGTACAGGCGCACAGGAGAGAATTACAAAGGTGCTTTCCGTAAGCGGTAAAAAGCAGTCGGATGTTCCGTATATCGGTGCAGGCGACATCGGCGCAATCCCGAAGCTTGCATCAACAAAGACAGGCGACACACTCTGTTCGCCTCTCAGAAAGGTTGTTCTTGACGGAATCGACTATCCGTCATCATCATATACAATGGCTGTGTATCCCGCAAAGAAGGGTGACGAGGATAAGGTTGCTCAGGGCATTGCAAAGCTTGCAGACGAAGATCCGACAATCAAGCTCGTTTCAAACCACGAAACCCATGAAATGTTAATTTCGGGACTCGGCGAACAGCATCTTGATGTTGTAATTTCAAGACTTAAAACAAAATATAATGTTGACGCAGTCCTCAAAAAGCCAAAGATTGCATACAGAGAAACTATCCGCAAAAAGGTTTCCGCACAGGGCAGATATAAAAAGCAGTCAGGTGGTCACGGTCAGTTCGGTGATGTGTGGATTGAATTTGAGCCGTGTGATTCGGACGGTCTTGTATTTGCCGAAAGAGTTGTCGGCGGTGCAGTTCCGAAGAACTTCTTCCCGGCAGTTGAGAAGGGACTTCAGGAATGCGTATTAAAAGGACCTCTGGCTGCATATCCTGTAGTTGGTGTGAAAGCTACCTTATATGATGGATCTTATCATCCGGTAGACTCCTCAGAAATGGCATTCAAGATGGCAACGATTCTTGCATTTAAGAAAGGCTTTATGGATGCATCACCTATACTCTTAGAGCCAATCGTATCTATGAAAGTAACTGTTCCGGATAAATTTACCGGTGATGTTATGGGTGACCTGAACAAACGTCGTGGCCGTGTTCTTGGTATGACTCCTGATCATCAGGGCAATACCATTATTGAGGCAGATGTTCCACAGCTTGAGATTTATGGATATTCCACAGATCTTCGTTCTATGACAGGTGGAAGCGGAGAATTCTCCTATGAATTTGCACGCTACGAGCAGGCTCCTGGAGATATTCAGGCAAAAGAAATTGAAGCCAGAGCAAGCAAGGTAGATAAAGCAGAAGAATAAAAAAGGGTAATTACTGACAGAGCAGTAATTTGTGTTAGCGCAGTCATTAAAATATAGTTAAGAAATAAAAATGGCAGGACATTTTGCAGAGATGCGGAATGTCCTGTTTTTTACGTTTTGTTGACAGAACTCGTAGTGTATTACTCGAAAATGCGAAATAAGTGCCATTTTTAACAAATGTAGCAAGAATTCTCCTACCTCTTCAGGGACGCCGCTGAAAAACTGTTTTTTCATACTATATACAGTGTCTCAAAGTTGATTGATGTACTTTATTTTGTGTTAATTTATACGCAAAAAGGACTTTTTCAGTGGCCTTCTATAGGTGATGGGATGAATTGCACATTCGAGCATGTCTGCTCAAATTCATAAAAAATCGCAAAAACACTTGTTCTGATACAATAAATATATTATAATAGAAAAAAGAACAATATGCTCTTGAAATTTGGACGGTCGAAATAAGCAATAAGTGAGTGTACATAATGAGTTTAGATAATAATTCTCATTCAGTGTTTTTGTTTGATTCTGGTTATGAAATATGGCAGAAAGATGCTGGACGATAAGATGTCAGAGAGAACAAAAGAAATCTTTGAAATATAGCACCTGTTGAAACAATCCATCAGTATATAGAGAGTCAGGGTGAGAAAGATAAACCGGGCAGTAAAAATAAGGATCTATCCAAATAAAGAACAGATAACCCAGATAGAGAAGACGATCGGCTGCAGTCGTTTTCTCTATAACCGGATGCTTGCGGATAAGATCCGTCATTATCAGGAAGAAAAAAAGATGCTGAAAAATACGCCGGCCGGATATAAAAAAGAATATCCATGGCTGAAAGAGGTAGATTCTCTTGCGCTGGCGAATGTACAGTTAAATCTGGAAGGGGCTTTCCGGAAATTTTTCCGGGAACCGGGAGTGGGATTTCCGCATTATAAATCAAAAAAACATTCGCGGAAATCCTATACAACGAATATGGTAAATGGGAATATCTGTCTGCAGGACAGGTTCCTGAAACTGCCAAAGATGCAGCCGGTAAAAATAAAACTCCACCGTATGATCCCGGAGGGATGGAAGCTGAAATCAGTGACTGTGAGCAGGGAACCGTCCGGAAAATATTTTGCCAGCCTGCTGTTCGACTGTGAAAACCAAACAGCGGAGAAAAGACAGGCGGAAAAATTCCTGGGGATGGATTTTGCCATGCATGGGATGTGTGTATTTTCTACCGGTGAAAGAGCCGGATATCCCATGTTCTACCGGAATGCAGAGAAAAAACTTGCCCGGGAACAGAGAAAACTTTCCAGATGTGAAAAGGGCAGCCGTAACTATCAGAAACAGAAGAAAAAGGTTGCTTTATATCATGAAAAGATAAAGAACCAGAGGAAGGATTTCCAGCATAAGCTCAGCCACAGCCTTGCAGAAGACTATGACGCAGTATGTGTGGAGGATCTGAACCTGAAGGGGATAGCCGGAGGCCTGCATTTCGGAAAAGGGATACAGGATAACGGATACGGTCAGTTCCTTTCCATGCTTGGATATAAGCTGGAAGAACGTGGAAAATATCTGATAAAAGTAGACAGATATTTTGCATCCAGTAAGATATGCAGCGTATGCGGACATAAGAAGAAAGAGCTGGCATTATCAGAACGGATATACCTATGCGAATGTGGAAACCGGATGGACCGGGATGTGAATGCGGCGGTCAATATTCTGAAAGAAGGAAAAAGAATATATAAAAAATGTGCATAATAGCACAGAAAAGATCCGTAACCGGATAAAAAAGAACCGCGGGACACGCGGGGATAGCCTGTTTTAGCTTTGCCCTGAAGGGCAATTGAGCAGGAAGCTCCCACTTCAAAATCTGTAAGATTTAAGTGGCGAGAGCATGTCACCAAGTTTCAGATTTGTCTGTGACTGGCCATGAAATAAAATTTTGAAAAAAGTTATTTTCTTAACACAGATTTTATTTCTCAGATGCTATAATGTGTGCATATCAATAAAAAAGTGTCTGTCATGTGGGGATGAAATCCAGATTTGCAGACAGACATAAGGAATTAACCAATTAAACTGTGAAGCAGTTATTTGGTTAGGAGCAGGTAGAGAAGTGTATGTTTTTATCGGCTTGGCTTAAAAGTAATATAAAAATCATAACAGTAAAAAATGAAGGGAGCTTACTTATAATGAAAAACAGAAGAATGAGATTAATGGCGATTTTTGCAGCAGGTGTATTAAGTGTGACATCTATGGGAGGTATTGTAACTGCACATGCAGAGGAAACTCTTTCAGTGCCTGCAGAGGAAGCCGGTGCAGGTGCGGTTCAGATGGATGGAAAGGATGCTCAGGCAGCAGAAGATGGCAGTGTGGCAGCTTCCGAGGGCTTGATCGCAGGATCTTTCAAACCGTCAGAGATTGCTCAGCCGGCACAGGATACTTATGAATATCCATTCCTTGGAATGAAATTAGGGATTTCCAAAGATCTGAAAGAGCAGATGGAGAAGAAGAACATTTCCATGTTTACAGATGAGAGATGGAATGACAATGCAGATGCAGTCACATATGCCACAGCAAGCTGGTGCACCCTGACAGATGAGCAGAAGGATGCAGAGGTGGACAAGATGGGCACCGGATATGACGACTGGCTGAAAAGTCTCAGCAGAGTAGGTGTGATCGGAATGTATGATGAGGAATCCCAGAAAGATCTGGATACGATTACCGGCTGCACAGAGCATAAAGAACTGGGTACCAGCAGTGACGGCAAATATAAATATTATCTCAGCACAAACAAGGATGCAGATGCAGACCTGCTAAAGGATGTGGAGGGGATTGAAGTAACACTTACAGAAATGACCCCGTTCCAGATGCTTTCTGCATTTGACCAGCCGCAGGATACTTCTGACAGTACAGATGCAGCTGAAGGAACAAATGTAGGCAAATTTGAAACAACAGGAGTTGACGGAAAAACCTATACACAGGATATCTTCAGCAAATACGATCTGACTATGGTAAATATTTTTACTACCTGGTGTTCTCCATGTGTCAATGAAATTCCTGATCTGGAGAAGCTTTATCAGGAGATGGGGTGCAGGTGTAGGTTTCAAGGATATCCGTACAGGTGATACACTCTGTGACGAGGAACACCCAATCGTATTGGAGTC
>ENA-UPXB01002003-UPXB01002003.1-human-gut-metagenome-genome-assembly--contig:-NODE-2003-length-12111-cov-4.177746_pt1 | contig 12111 bp, 9 predicted proteins | sample MGYA00250055_ERZ773386 | MGnify/ENA primary metagenome ERZ773386 (study PRJEB29103, sample SAMN06111974) | human gut metagenome | biome: human gut; feature: ankylosing spondylitis patient; material... | reverse complement strand
GAAACGGAACGCACTGCGGAGAATCTGGAAACCCTGCTGCTGGACGCACAGGAGGAACTGAAAGCCACCAAGCGCCAGCGTATCCGGGATATGGCGCGGCACCCGGAGCAGGAGGCCATTTTGGAGGAGACCTATGACGAGCTGGAGCATGACCTGATCCAGCGCATCAACGGCTTGCAGAATCAGCTGCAAATGGCGGCGGACAAACGCAATACCATTATTCAAGTGAACCGTGCGGCGAAAACCGCCATGGAGGTCTTTGATGATCTGTTGAGCAAGGAACATCTTGACCGCAAGGATCTACAGCTTATCATTGAGAAAATCAAGGTCTATGAGGATCATCTGGAAATTCGGCTGAAAGCCGACATTGACTGTCTGCTCCGCTGCGGAGAGCTGCCGCATGAGGAGGACTCCGTTGCCGCCATGGCTATCGTGGAGGATACCGTAAATTTTCCTGACGGCACGGGAGATATCTCAACCATTACCATCGTCCAGAGCGCGAAACAGCGCCCGGACAAGGTCTTTCGTGCCAATGTTATCAGTGACGGCGACCCGTTGGAGATCTACACGAGCAAGGACGGGGAGGTCATTTTTAAGAAGTATTCGCTCATGGGCGGCGTAGATGAGTTTGCCGCGCAGCTGTGCGACACGCTGAGCAAGTCGACCGGCACGAGCGTGGCCGTGACCGACCGCGACAGCGTCATCGCCGCGGCAGGCAGCGCGCGCCGCGACCTCATCGGCAAGCGCATCAGCCCGCAGCTCGAGCAGATCATGGAGGACCGCGGTATCTACCGCGCCGTGCCGAGCGAGCGCAGCGTGTTCGTCACCGAGTCGCTCGACCGCTACTGCGCGACCATCGCCGCGCCCATCATCTCCGAGGGCGACGCACTCGGGCTCGTGGTCTTCATCGGCACCGAGGGCGAGTCGGCCGCAGGCGAGACGGAGTACAAGCTCGCGCAGGCCATCGCAGGCTTTCTCGGCAAACACATGGAGAGCTGAAAAAGAGGACGGCTTTAGCCGTCCTCTTTTCCTATATAGCACCGCCTTCGTGTTGTGCATTGCAATTACTGATCGTACCACCTCTCATCGTGAATACGCAGTCCTTTCCAATATCCACAGCACCGCCATCACCATCGTCATCTCTGCAATTCGCAATGATACTGCTCTCCAAGATCAGTGTGCCGCTAGACACAGAAAAACCGCAGTTCTTATTTTGACCATCAATGGTGCCGTCAGTGCCGCTGTCCTTTATCGTTAGTGTTTTACCATCGTACACACAAAGCATATCCTCGTCTGTAGCATTACAGGTCAAGGTATACCCATTCAAATCAAATGTGACGGCTCCGCTGATTGTAATTTCGCCGCTAATAGTAACATTGCCACCTAAATAGTAACTACCGTCCGACAGGTTCAAATTGGTGCCATCAAATATCGTCCAACTCTCCCAATTGTTCTCCGCCCGCGCCGCCGCTCTGGCGGCACATTGCAGAGCTTAAGCGCGCACTCCAAAAAGCGCGCGATCTTGCGCTCCACGGTAAAGTACACGTCGCACGGCACGGCCACAAACGAGCGCATCATGCCCGTCGAGGCGATCTCCATCTCGTAAAAGTCCTTGGCCTCCGCGTCCGGAAGATCGTCCCCGAAGATGCCCTCCAGCCGCTTCGCCGTGCTGCGATACAGGTATGCCGAGGTTGACGACAGCGTGTAGGCCGTCACGTACAGCTCGCGCAGCGGCTCGGTCAGCTCGGCGATGTGGAGCTGGACAGCCGTCTCCACCGCGTAGAGCACGTGCCGCGCTGTGCTGCTCGGCCAGCGTGAACTGCCCGCTGAACATCCGCTTGTCAAGCTCGAGCAGCAGCGCCTCCTTACTGGGAAAGGCCCGCGGTCGTCGTGCCCTCATATCTCTTTTCCAAAAACAGCTTTACGGCGGCGCGCAGCATCTTCTGCTGCGTCAAAAGTCCGCTCGCCTGCTTGCCGCGCAGCAGCATATCGATCACGCTCCTCAAAGTTTACTTGTGAGTGTAGTCACATAACAGCATGGTCCGCCGCTTTCCGCAAGAACGAACTGTGTAAATTTTTGCTCCTGCCTATATAAAAGAAGTGCGGCGGTCCTTCGACCGCCGCACTCTCTCATTTTATTTTCCTTTACAGCATCGCAAAGCGCTGTGCGCCCCTCGTTTTGAGCCAGCGAAGAAGCAGCGCTGTCACCGCGAGCGTCACCGCCGCCGCGATGGCGAGATACGCAGCCGCGCCGAGCTTCCACCCCTGCCAGAGGTAGAGCCCCGCGAACACGATGGCGTAGAGCCAGCCGCCGAACAGCGCGATCGTCACGGCCAGACTTTGCTTGATGGGCATGAGCTCGCTCGTCCACGTCAGGTTTGCCCGCGCGACGCCGAGCGTCAGCCCCAGGCACGCAGAAAACGCGATGTACGCGAGTGCCTCGGCAAAAACGAGCGGCAGCGCCGCCGTCACAGGCAGGATAAACGCCATGCAGGCAAGCGGCACGAGTGCTGGAAGGGCCGTGAGCGCAAGCTGTACCTTGAGCTTTGCGCGAAGCACCTGCCAGGGCTTGACGGGCAGCGATTGCGCGAGCCAGAGGGACTTTCCCTCGAGCGAGACCGACGGCGTCGCCATGTCGTTCATCGACGCAATGGCGCACACGCCGGTGCAGAGCAGCACTTCCGCACAGCCGCTCTGCGAGGTGAAGACCTCGTTCAGCAGCGACACGACCGTTCCGCCCTTCCACAAAAGCAGGATGCCCGAGATCGGCAGCAGCAGGATACCGAGGCCGCTGTTGAGCATGTAGTTCGGGCTCGCGGTGAAGCGCGCGAGCTCCTTGCCGAAAAGTGCCCCATCGATGCTCCGGCGCTTGACGGCCTTTTCGCGGTACACAGCCTTGCCCGATGCGCCCGACGCAGTCGTGATCTGCAAAAAGCTGCGCGAGAGCAGCGCCCACGTCAGCGCAAACAGCGCGAGGATGACCGCCGTGCTCAGCAGCATCGCTGTCACATCGCCCGTACCGGTCAGGCCAAAGACGTAGAGCGGGTGCGCCGCGCCCTTGATCTTCTCACCGTAGACCGCGGCGTTGGCGACGAGCTGCTCGATGGCCGTCTGCGCCTTGAAGACGAAGAAATAGTAGATGGCAAGCCCCGCGAGCGAGACGATGACCGTGATGAAGCTCTTGTGCTTGAGCTTACGGCTCACCTTCGCCACGACCCAGCCCAGCGCGCACGAGAGCGTGAGCACGAAGATTGAGATGAGCGCCGTCAGCAGTACGCCGCCGAGGAGCGCCATCGGCGCCGTCGAGACCGTGACCCAGTAGACGATGACCGCGGGCAGGATGACGACCGCGGAGTACATGAGGCCCATGAGATAGACCGTCAGCAGCCGCGAGGCCATCAGCGTCCGCACCGGGATGGGCAGAGACAGCAGCAGGTCGTTGTCCTTAGCGAAGTACAGGCCCGAATACGTGTTGAACACGCTGCCGAACGCGCCGAGAAAGATGGCGAGCAGCGACATGAGTGCAAAATAGAGCCAGCCCATCCCCGCCTGCGTAAGCGGCGCACAGAGCGAAACGGAAAGCCCCGTGAACATCCCGCCGAGGCCGATCATCAACGCGGCAAAGAGCAGGATATAAGCGATAATCCCCGCCGTCGAACGTTTTTTATTGGTTTTGGCATTATAAAAGTAGCTGCGGAAAATTTCCATCAGCTGCTTCTTGACGAGCGTTTTCAGCATGATTCGCCCTCCAGCTCAAGGAAGACCTCCTCGAGCGAGTCGTCGCCCTTGACCTCCTCCATCGTGCCGGAGCGGATGAGCTTGCCGCCCTTGATGATGGCGACCTTGTCGCAGAGTTTTTCGGCCACCTCGAGCACGTGGGTCGAGAAGAAGATCGCGCCGCCCGCGTCGCACACCTCGCGCATCATGCCCTTTAAGATATGTGAAGCCTTCGGGTCGAGGCCGACGAACGGCTCATCCATCAAAATGAGCTTCGGCTCGTGCAGCCACGCCGAAATGATGGCAAGCTTCTGCTTCATGCCGTGGGAATAGGCCGCGACGGGCTGCGCCAGGTCGGTCGTCAGCTCAAAGAGGTCTGCATACTTGCGGATGCGCTCCTGCCGCGCGCTTTCCTCCACACCGAAGATGTCGGCGATAAAATTGAGGTACTGGATGCCCGTCATAAACTCGTAGAGGTCGGGGTTATCCGGGATGTAGGCGAGCATCTTCTTGCAGGCGATGGGATCGTCCTGAATGGAGTGCCCGCCGATCGTGATTCTGCCGGAATCGAACTGCTGGATGCCGACGACCGACTTGAGCGTCGTGGTCTTGCCTGCGCCGTTGTGGCCGATGAAGCCGTAGATCTCTCCTGGCGCGATGTGGAGCGACAGATCATCCACAGCTTTCTTTTCGCCGAAGGTCTTGGTCAGGTGTTCAATATAGAGCATAAGGTTCTCCCTCTTTTCTTCTTGCAGCCGTTTCGAATATCTTTACGATATCAAAATCATATCATCTAATTCTATACTGTCAAGAGAAAATTTAAAAATGTCAAGTTTGCTTTACTCGCAGGATAGCACTACTGCTCCGATTTGTCAAGCCTGCTTTACATTTTATCCTTGTGATACAGCACGAGCGACACAATACCCATCACCGCCGCATACAGTACGCCGCCAACGGCCCAGATAAACCAGCTATACTGCGGCTGGCCGTTCCCCTTGGGTCCGAAGGTGTAGAACAGGAAGATCGCCGTCACGCTCAGCCAGTAGATGAGCGACACTGTGCTCATTACGCCGCTACGCGCCTTCTTTTTGCGCGTGTAGTCGCCCTCCTCGAGCAGCTGGTCCATCGCGCCGGTGTATGTTCCGCTCCAGACGAGCACGCCCACGCCGCAGGCGACCAGAAGCAGCAGCGCATCCACCTCCACCGCGGCGTAAACATCCGCCGGAGCGACGCGCGCGAGCAGCGCGGCGACATCGGACGACGCGAGACCGACCCCGAGCATCAGCGGCACGACAGCAAGGATGCACAGCACCACGCCGAGGATCGTACAGCGCGAGGCGGTCGGCTCATAGGCCTTGCGCCGCTCGCGCACCATGCCGCTCACGCCGTACTCGGTCTCAAACGGCTCTTTTTCAAGAAAGTCGAATTCCTTCGTCTTCGCCCCGCACGAGAGGAACATCCCCACCGCAATGGCGACCAGCACCAAAATGACGCTCACGCCGAGACCTGCGGCCAGATTCTCCGAAATACCGCCCAGGCCCGCGTCCGCCATGGCGGAGAGAAAAATGATCACGACCGGCGAGATGATGCACATCGCCACCGCCAGTGCGATCTTCGGCGCGCAGGCCTTGCGCAGCGCAAGGTATCGCGCCGCCTGCTCCATCGTCACTCTCCGCAGCGGCGCTTCGTCCGCCTCGGATTCGACGAACTCCTCTTCTTCGAGTTCGTCCTTCAATAAATAGTCGGTGCTCACGCCAAACAGCCGGCTCATCTGCACCACCTTGTCAAGGTCGGGCACGGACTGCGCGCCCTCCCACTTGGATACCGACTGGCGCGTCACCCCGAGCTGACTTGCCAGCTCCTCCTGCGACCAGCCCGCCTTTTTGCGCAGCGTGATGATTTTATCCGCTAAGATCATATCGTCTTCCTCCTGAATTCTAAGGCGCGGTCCCGCGCCGTCTGGATGGCGTTATCATAGCCTATTTCGCGGTTGCGGGAAAGAAAGCGCACTGTCAAATTTGTCAACCGGCAGTTGCAATCCTTGATTTTTCAAGGTTTTTTCGCCGTGCGCTCCTATTACCCTATGTATCTTCGTCATGATATCATACCTCGGCGCAGAAAAAAAGAGCGTCCCGTTCGGGACGCTCTTTTTAAGGTTTTTTCACACACTTACACGACGGCGAAGAACTTGACAAGGAACAGAGCGGAGATCACGTAGGTCAGAACGCTGACGTCCTTAGCCTTGCCGGAGAGCACCTTGACAAAGGTGTAGGAGATGAGGCCCAGGCCGATGGCGTGGCCGATGGAGCCGGAGATCGGCATACCGATGAGCATAATGGACACCGGCAGCATTTGGTCCATGTCGCTGAAGTCCACATTCTTGAGGCCCTGGAGCATCAGAACGCCGACATAGATCAGCGCGGCGGAGGTCGCAGCGCCGGGGATGACGGCGGCGATGGGGGCGAGGAACATGCAGGCGAGGAACAGGATGCCCGCGGTGAGCGCGGTCAGGCCCGTGCGGCCGCCCGCTTCCACGCCGGAGGCGGACTCGATGAACGTGGTGACGGTGGAGGTACCGGTGCAGGCGCCCGCGACCGTACCGATGGCATCGGACAGCAGGGCTTCCTTCATCTGGGGCATGTTGCCGTCCTGATCGACCATACCGGCGCGGGAGGCCGTACCGACGAGCGTGCCGATGGTATCGAACATATCGATCATACAGAAGGTGATGACGAGCGTGATGGCGGTGAACCAGCCGATGTTCACAAAGCCCGCAAAATCAAACTTGAAAAGCGTGGTGGAGACCATGTCGGCGAAAGGCGGGACAAAGCTCGCAGTCGCGAGGCTCGCAAATGGATTGACATGCAGGAAGATGGCGCTGCCCGCCCAGTAGATGACGGACGAGAACAGCATGCCGAGCAGCACTGCCGCCTTCACGCCCTTCTTGGCGAGGACGACCATGACGAAAACGCCGAGGAACGCGGTCGCGACGGTCAGGACCATCGCATCGTAGCCCGAGCCCATGTTGCCCTTGATGATGCTGGGCGTCAGCGCGCCGAAGAAGTCACGCATCATGTAGAACGGGCCGCCGTTTTCAGAGTAGATACCGACGTTGGAGCCAAGGCCCACGTTCATCAGCATCAGGCCGATGGCGGGAGCGATGCCGTAGCGCACGCCGAGAGGAATGGCCTCCACGATCTTCTCACGCACCTTTAAGAGCGTGAGGATGAGGAACACGATACCCTCGACAAGGATGATGACGAGCGCCGCCTGGAACGCGGACTCGTACTCGCACTCGTTGATGACCGCGATGTTGGCGACGACCACCGCGAAGAAGCTGTTGAGTCCCATGCCGGGCGCCATGACGAACGGCTTGTTGGCGAAAAACGCCATGCAAATCGTGCCGATCGCCGAGGCGATGCAGGTGGCAAGGAACACACCGTTCCACAGCGGCGTACCCACTGCAAAGTTGGTCAGCAGGTTCGGGTTGAGCGCGATGATGTAGGCCATGGTCATAAACGTGGTAAGACCGGCAAGGATCTCGGTGCGTACCGTAGTACCGTTGGCCTTCAGCTTAAATAGCTTTTCCATGATTTTCTCCCTTTCTTTTTTGTTTTTCCGCCCGCTTCCTAACAAAAAATTAGGAAGCAAAACAGATTTTCAGTCAATATTATAAACATCCCGATAAGAAATTGCAAGTGTTCTGTTTATTTTTACCACACTTTCTCACTCCGCGCCGAGAGTTCCGCCGGTTTCTGTTGTGTTTTTGTTTGCTTTGCGCTATACTATATTTAGTAAAAATTTGCATTTTGGGAGGTGCATGCCGTGAAGCTGATGGTTTTAGACGGCAACTCCATCATCAACCGCGCCTATTACGGTGTCCGTCCGCTCACCACGCGCGACGGGTTTTTCACCCACGCGATCTTCGGCTTTCTGACGATGCTCGGCCGCTTACTCGACGAGGAAAAGCCCGAGGCGCTGTGCGTCGCCTTCGACCGCCGCGAGCCGACGTTCCGCCACCTCGAGTACGAGGGCTACAAGGCCACGCGCCACGCCATGCCCGAAGAGCTCGCCATGCAGATGCCGGTGCTCAAGGACGTGCTCGACGCGATGAACATCCCCCGCTACGAGCTCGCGGGCTTTGAAGCCGACGATCTGATCGGCACGATCTCGCGCAAGTGCGAAAGCGCAGGCTGGGACTGTGTCGTCGCCACGGGAGACAAGGATTCTTTGCAGCTCGTGACCGAGCACACGACCGTCAAGCTCATTTCCACGCGCATGGGCCAGACCACGACGAAGGACATGACGCCCGAGAGCTTTCGTGAGGTCTACGGCTTTGCGCCCATCCACATTGTCGACCTCAAAGCCCTGATGGGCGACGCGAGCGACAATATCCCCGGCGTGCCGGGCGTTGGCGAAAAGACGGCGATGGCGCTCATCCAGAAATACCAGAGCATCGACGAAATTTACCGGCTGCTCCCCGATATCGAGGCCAAGCCGAACGTCATCAAAAAGCTCACCGAGGGCGAGGAGAGCGCACGCCAGAGCTTCCACCTCGCGACCATCGTGACGGACGCACCACTCGAATTTTCTCCGCAGGACAATCTGCGCAAGGCGCCGTCAGACGCGCTCTATCCGCTCTTTATGAAGCTGGAATTTACCAAGCTCATCGACAAATACGGTCTCAAGCCGCCCGCCGACATCCCCGCCGCCGAGGAGCCGGTCGACCTCACCGTGACCGCCGAGGCCGTGACCACGGCGGAAAAGGCCAAGGAATATCTCTCGCTCTTCCGCAATGCGGAGCACGTAACGCTGCTGGCGCTGCCGGACCTTTCCGGCGTGATCGTCGACTTCGTTGCAGGCGAATCGACCGCCGTCTCTGCCGAGTTCTGCTTCAGCCGCTACGAGGGCGACTGGAACGCGCTGCTGCGCGCCCTGTTCTCGGATGATATCAAGAAAGTCAGCCACAACGTCAAGGACCTCCAGCGCACGCTGCTCGAAAACGACCTTCCCATCGAAGGGTTCATTTTTGACACCGCGCTCGCAGGGTACCTGCTCGACGCGACGGCGGGCAAGTACGATATCGCGTCGCTCTTCGCCGCCTACTTCCACCAGACGCTTGCCGAGCCGAAGCACTTAGATCCAGACGCTTTCTCGATGCTCGGCGACACGGCCGAGGCCGAGACGGCGTTCCACGTCTATACCAGCGCCGTCGATGCGCTGTATGAGACCTTTGCCCCCGAACTTGAGAAGCGCGAGCTGCACGAGCTCTATTATGAGGTTGAGCTGCCCCTCTGCGCCGTACTCGCGCGCATGGAGCACGCGGGCATGCGCGTGGACGCGAACGCTCTCGCGGCCTTCGGCAGCGAGATGGAAGTGCAGCTCAAGACGCTCGAGCAGCACATCTATGAAGAGGCGGGCGGGCCGTTCAACATCAATTCCCCCAAGCAGCTCGGCGAGGTGCTCTTTGAACGCTTGCAGCTCCCGCACGGCAAAAAGACGAAGACCGGCTGGTCGACGAACGCGGACGTGCTCGAAAAACTGCGGTGGGAGAATCCCATCGTCGAAGAGGTTTTGCAGTACCGCCAGTACGCAAAATTCCGCTCGACCTACTGCGACGGTCTTTTGAAGGTCATCGCGCCCGACGGGCGTATCCACACGAGCTTCCAGATGACCGTCACGGCGACGGGCCGTTTGAGCTCGACCGAGCCGAATTTGCAGAATATCCCCACGCGCACGCAGCTCGGCAGCGAATTCCGCCGGATGTTCGTCCCGGCAAGCGGCTGCGTGCTCGTCGACGCGGACTACAGCCAGATCGAGCTGCGGCTGCTCGCGCACATCGCGGACGACGAGGCGATGAAGCAGGCGTTTCTGACCGGCGAGGACATCCACACCGTCACGGCCGCGCAGGTCTTCGGCGTGCCGACTGATCAGGTCACCAAGCAGATGCGCTCGCACGCGAAGGCCGTGAATTTTGGCATCGTATACGGCATTTCCGCCTTCTCGCTCGCGCAGGACATCGGCGTGCCGGTGTACGAGGCGAAGGAATATATCGAGACGTACTTTGAGCGCTTCCCCGGCATCCGCCGCTATATGGATGAGGTCGTCGCGCAGGCGAAGGAGCGCGGCTATGTCGAAACACTGATGCACCGCCGCCGCGCGCTGCCCGAGCTGACGGCGAGCAACTTCAATACCCGTTCGTTCGGCGAGCGTGTCGCGCGCAACATGCCCATCCAGGGCACAGCCGCGGACGTCATCAAGCTCGCAATGGTGCGCGTCGACGAGCGGCTGCACAAGGAAAACTTAAAGGCAAAGCTCATTTTGCAGGTGCACGACGAACTCATCGTCGAGTGCCCGGAGGAGGAAAAGGAGGCGGTCGCACGGCTCCTCACCGAGGAGATGGAGGGCGCAGTGCACCTCTCCGTTCCCCTGACCGCCGAGGCCCACTGGGGCATAAACTGGCTGGAAGCCAAATGACCGGAGGAAACCAATGGAACAGTTAAAGAAAAAAGTCCGCATCGTGCCGATGACGAACGAATATTTGAATGACGTTGCCGAGCTTGAGCGCACATGCTTCTCGAACCCCTGGTCGCGCAACATGCTCGCAGAGGAGCTTGAAAACGCGTGCTCGGCCTTCTTAGTCGCGCTGGATACAGAAAACAGCAGCGTCGTCGGCTACGCGGGGCTGCTCGCCGTCGTGGACGAGGGCTGCATCACCAAGATGGCCGTCCGCCCCGACTGCCGCCGCGGCGGTGTGGCGGGGCAGCTTCTCGACGTGTTTATCCGCTTCGCCGAGGGCAGCGGCCTTGCGTTCTTGACGCTTGAGGTACGTGAGAGCAACTATGCCGCCATCGCGCTGTACGGCAGCCGCGGCTTCCGCGGCGAGGGCCGCCGCAAAAACTACTACGACCACCCGAAAGAGGACGCCATCATCATGACGAAGGAATTCGGCGCGGCAGAAGCGGAGGCGCAGCAATGAAAATTCTCGCTTTTGAGTCCTCCTGCGACGAAACCGCCGTCGCGGTCGTCGAGGACGGACGAAAAATTCTCTCCGACGCCATCGCGTCGCAGGCCGACCTGCACGCACTCTACGGCGGCGTCGTGCCGGAGATCGCGTCGCGTAAGCACATCGAGGCCATCGCCGCGCTGACCGATCAGGCGCTCAAGGAGGCGGGCATCGAGAAAAAAGACATCGACGCCGTGGCCGCGACCTACGCGCCGGGTCTCATCGGCGCGGTGCTCGTGGGGCTGAACTTTGCCAAGAGCGCGGCCTACGCGCTGAATGTGCCGCTCATCCCTGTGCACCACATCCGCGGCCACATCGCCGCGAATTACTTAGCGTTCCCAGAGCTTGAGCCGCCGTTTCTGGCGCTGTGCATGTCCGGCGGCAACACGCTCATCGTCGACGTGCGCGACTACACGGACTTTGCGCTCCTCGGCGCGACGCGTGACGATGCGGCGGGCGAGTGCTTTGACAAGGCCGCGCGCGTGCTCGGCCTTCCCTACCCCGGCGGCGCGGCGATGGACAAGCTCGCCCATGAGAGCGAGGGCGGCGTCTACGAGCTGCCGCGCGCGAAGATTGACGGGTGCCCTCTCGATATGAGCTTTTCGGGCCTCAAGACCGCCGTCGTAAACCTTGCCCACAACGCCGAGCAGACGGGAAAGCAGCTCGACCGTGCGGCGCTTGCGCGCGACTTCACGCAGGCCGTTGTCGACGAGCTCGTCCCGCGCGCGATGCTCGCCATGCAGCAAAGCGGGCGCAAGGTACTCGTCGCCGCAGGCGGTGTCGCCGCGAACTCGTTCATCCGCGCAGAGCTCGAAAAGGAGTGCCGAAAGCACGGCTACCGGCTCTACATGCCGCCGCTCAAGCTCTGTGGTGACAACGGCGCGATGATCGGCGCACAAGGGTATTATGAGTATCTCGCCGGCGCGCGAGCGGATTGGGCGCTGAACGCGTATGCAACGAGAGATATTGACGATTCTATCGTCTGAGGGTTTACAGCGCGGCAGCGCTGGTTCTTATTCCCCTGCACCGTGCAGGGGGGGCGATCAAGGGGGATATTCTCTTTCCTCGGAAAGAGAATATCCCCCTTTGACCCCCAAGAGAAAGGGATTCGCATTGTAAGCGAGCAGTTCGAAGAGCTGCAATGCTTGCCGATTGCACTGCCCATAGCGCGGCGAAGCCGCGTTGGCCTCTGCTATACGACTTGGCTTGCTCCTACTATCCGCTGCCGCTCTGCCCATCTTATAGAAGTGCGCAGTAATCACCGTCTACTGGAGTGCTAATCAATGCGGCGAGCGTAGCAATGCCGCATTCAGCTGGCAGTCTGCCGCCGAGGTAACGTCACTCGCGCCTCACGATAGTAAGGCGCGGTTGCAAATCGGTCACGAATT
>ENA-UPXB01001999-UPXB01001999.1-human-gut-metagenome-genome-assembly--contig:-NODE-1999-length-12126-cov-3.725703_pt1 | contig 12126 bp, 12 predicted proteins | sample MGYA00250055_ERZ773386 | MGnify/ENA primary metagenome ERZ773386 (study PRJEB29103, sample SAMN06111974) | human gut metagenome | biome: human gut; feature: ankylosing spondylitis patient; material... | reverse complement strand
TCTCCCTTGCCTCCGCAACGGTTGTAGCCTCCGTATTTACATTCAGTCCTTTTTCTTTCAGTTCATGCATCAGATAGCCCCGTTTCGAAGCTCAATCGCGGGCAGGCCGGGAACTCACACCCGTTCGCACCACAATCGCGCCGTTTCGGAATGTCAGGATAAAAAGAATCCGCCCGCCAAGACGGCGTCACATCCCAAAACGATCGGCATATCAATTAAAACTGCCCGGGAAATTGAAAAAATGCGCCGTGCCGGTGAACTGCTGGAGAAGGTACACGATGAATTAGGCCGCGCCATCCATCCGGGAATGTCAACCTGGGAAATCAACAAGCTCGGAGAAGAGATGATCCGCAGCTTCGGATGCACTCCCAACTTTTTAAACTATAATGGGTATCCGGCTTCGATCTGCGTTTCTGTGAACGAAGAAGTGGTTCACGGAATCCCAAGTAAAAAACGGATTCTGAAAGAGGGCGACATTGTCAGCCTGGATGCGGGACTTATCTATGAAGGATACCATTCCGACGCAGCCCGCACACACGCGGTCGGTGAGATCTCGCCGGAGGCAAGAAAACTGGTGGAAGTAACACGCCAGGCCTTTTTTGAAGGAATCAAATACGCAAAAGCAGGCCATCATCTTCATGAGATTTCGGCGGCGATCGGTGCATACGCAGAGAGCTTCGGCTACGGCGTTGTCCGCGACCTGGTAGGCCACGGCATCGGAACGCACCTGCACGAAGATCCGGCAGTGCCGAACTTCGCACAGCCAAGCCGCGGCGTCCGTCTGCAGCCTGGCATGACGCTCGCCATCGAGCCGATGATCACAGCCGGAGGCTATGCAGTCAGATGGCTGGATGATGACTGGACCGTTGTGACAGAAGACGGCTCTCTTGCCGCACATTATGAGAACACGATTCTGATTACGGAGGGAGAACCGGAAATTCTGACACTTTCGCATACGGAGGAGGATTTATGAAACCGATTGTGAAAGGAATGTTTGCCAGAAGCCTGGCCGGACACGATAAAGGAAAGCTGTATGTGCTTTCGGATGTACAGGAGCCATACGTATTCCTGGTGGACGGAAAAATCCGTACCGCCAACCGGCCGAAAAAGAAGAAGCTGATTCACGTACAGCCGGATTACGAAATGACGGATGCGGTTCGTGATGAAGATATCCGTAAGGCATTAAAAGAAAAAAGTTGCAAAGAGTTGAAGGAGGATTAATCAATGTCTAAGGCAGATGTAATTGAGGTAGAGGGAACTGTCCTCGAGAAATTACCAAACGCAATGTTTAAAGTAGAACTGGAAAATAAACACGTTGTACTGGCTCATATCAGCGGAAAGCTGCGTATGAACTTTATCCGTATTCTTCCGGGAGACAAAGTAACCATCGAGCTGTCCCCATACGATCTGGACAAGGGACGTATTATCTGGAGAGATAAATAAGAAATACGATAAAAAAAGCCATCCGGCATGCCGGATGGCTTTTTCTCTGTATGTGTTTCTCTGTATTCATCCCCAATAACAGTAACCGTTCTACAGAACAAAGATTTCGATCACCGGCCTTCAGATTTCTGACAGCCACAAAGCAAGCACCAGTCTGCAAACCCTGCAGCATCCGCGGCGGCGGGCATCTGAATTTCTTTTCAGTCCCTTTTGAAACCTTCCAGATGTATTATGCAATATTTTAATAGAAAAAGCAATGAAAAAAGTATAAAATTTTATGAAAACTTTTTGTAAAAACCAGGAGAATTTGTGCACTTTTGAAACAAAATTTTTAAACCGTCAGAAAAAAAAGAAAAAGTGAAAAGACAGGAGAAAAGAGCGGCCGGAAAACCGTGAAAATGACAGATGAGGGCTCGAAAGCGACAGAAGAATATATGTTCGTGAATTCTGTGTGAAGTTGAAATATTTGGTTGAATTCTCAAAATAATGTGATACAATGCAATAGAGAAACTTTACGGGGAAATTTTACCGGGAAGGGTCTCCTGGGCGGTGTGGTAAAATCCATGCACCGGCAGAAATCAAGGAAACATTTTATGAAACAGCAGGCTGCAGTCTGAAAAATAATTCGGATCTGCAGCAATGGCATCGCTGCTCCTTACAGATAACAGGAAAGGAAAATGTGCAATGACAAAAATGGGAAAGAAAAAGAAAAAAGGCCTTGTTGCAGCACTCTGCGTAATTGCAGTGATTGTTTTACTTGCCGCTGCATATGGAATCTTCTGTCTGATCATCGAGGATGACAAAATCTGGGCAGATGCTTCTATTAACGGAGTAAACATTCAGGGAATGAGCAAAAAAGAAGCTGCACAGACAGTGGAACAGAAGTTTGAAGAAGATTATAAAGATACAGCTGTTACCGTTGAGCTGGATGGTCAGCAGTATACGATGAACGTATTTCCAATGCTGGGGATGGATGCTTCCGCAGAAATTGAAAAAGCATATGAAAAAGGCCATGGAAATCTTCTGGTTCGCGGTCTGGAGTGGGTCGAGATGAAACGGGGAAAGGCAGAGAAACTTTCCTATGATGTGCAGCCGACTGTGGCCCATCCAGATGAGGTGGAAGGAATTGTACAGGCATCCGGCATTCAGGATTACAACTCCATGCAGGATACTACATATGAAGTAACAGATACCGGCCTGATCGTGCATAAAGGCATTTCCGGAACCAGACCGGATGTGGATGCTTTAAAACAGCAGATCCAGACGAATGTGACAGCAATGAATTTCCAGGATGTAATTTCCTGCCCGACGGCAGAAAATCAGCTGACGGAGCCGGATTTTGCCGGAATTGCAAGCCAGATTTATACCGATCCCGTCAATGCGACGCTGGATCCGGACAACGGATATTCCGTTGTGGCATCGAAAAACGGAACCTCAATGGATGCGGACAGTGCGAAAGCCGAGTATGAGAGTGCAGAAGAAAATACGGATATCACGATTCCGTTTACCTTTACCGAGCCGGAGATTACAACCGAGAAGATGAACGCAAATCTGTTTAAAGACACGCTTGGAAGTTACAGCTCCAGCGCAGCAGGTGGAACGAGCGGAAGAATTCACAACGTCGGACTTACGGCATCTATCTGCAACGGACAGATCGTTCTGCCGGGAGAAACCTTCTCTTTTAATGGTGTCGTAGGTGATACAACGGCGGAAAAAGGATACCAGGAGGCAGCAGGCTATCAGGATGGCAAAGTCGTCCAGGTACTTGGAGGAGGCGAATGCCAGGTGTCTTCCACACTGTTTTCCGCTATTTTGTATACAGACCTTGATGTGTTGGAAAGAGCCAACCATTCGATGCCGGTACATTATGTGCCGTCAGGAATGGATGCAACCGTATTCTGGGATTCACCGGATTTCAAATTTGAAAATAATCATAAGTATCCGGTGAAAATTGTGATGAATATGGACAGCAGTGATACACTGACCGTAAAAATTCTCGGAACAAAAGAAAACGACTATACCAGTGAGCCAAGGGTAGAGCAGATCGATGAGATGAGTAATGTAACGTATCGTGATTATAAAGATGCAAGCGGAAATGTAGTAAAATCAGAATCCGTATGCGCAAGCAAATACAAACCGCTGAACTCAGGATCATGATGCAAAAAAAGATGTTACCTGTAAAAACAGACGGGACAGAGAAAAAAATCTGTCCCACCTGTTTTTTTCTTACCGGTGGGAGAGATGAAAAAATGCACAGAAAAAGAGCAAAAAAAAATGAAAAAATATGTAAAAAATTTCTTGCATTTCCGGGAACAAAATGCTATACTATAAAACGAACTTTTGCGCGTGGACTTTTTTCTAACCCACAAAAAGAAAACGCATTCCAAAAGTTTACAACAGAAAATTCCCCTACACGGGGCGCTAGGAGCAAAGAAAGGAGGATTCATCATGAAGGTTAGATCTTCTGTAAAACCGATCTGCGAGAAATGCAAAGTTATCAAAAGAAAAGGTAGCATCAGAATCATTTGTGAGAATCCAAAGCACAAACAGCGCCAGGGCTAATCCGTCATTAGGCTTGATCGTAATTGTGCAGATTTTAAGTGCGGCTGCAGCGAGGACGCGCGTGAATGCGTTGTTCTGCTGTTAATATTATAAAGTGAGACACCTGGCAAGTTGCAGCCAGGACACCTCCGGCGGGTGGACGCGCGGAGCGCAGACATCCCTTATAATATTGCTTAATACTCCGATCTGTCAGGTGGCAGAAGGAGAAAGGTCGTGCGAACACGGCTGGATACACGCATACCTGTATCCCAATTAGGAAAATATTAATGTTTTAGAAAAATGGAGGACAAAGTACATGGCTCGTATAGCTGGTGTAGACTTACCAAGAGACAAACGTGTTGAGATTTGTCTGACCTATATCTACGGAATCGGTAGAACAAGTGCAGATCGTATCTTAAAAGAAGCTGGAGTAAATCCGGACACACGCTGCAGAGATTTGACAGACGATGAAGTAAAGAGACTCAGCGCAGTTATCGATGAGAGTCAGGTTGTAGAAGGAGATCTTCGTAGAGAAATCGCTATGAACATCAAACGTCTGCAGGAGATCGGATGCTACAGAGGTATCCGTCATCGTAAAGGCCTTCCGGTTCGTGGTCAGAAAACAAAGACCAACGCAAGAACCCGCAAAGGTCCTAAGAGAACTGTTGCAAATAAGAAGAAATAATTTAACCAGTAGTCCAATATAAGATTAAGAAAGTGTAGGTTAGTTTTAAAATGGCAAAAGTGACAAAGAAAACGACAAAACGTCGTGTCAGAAAAAACGTTGAACACGGACAGGCACATATCCAGTCTTCCTTCAATAATACAATCGTAACACTGACTGATGCAGAAGGAAATGCTCTTTCTTGGGCAAGTGCCGGCGGTCTGGGATTTAGAGGTTCAAGAAAATCTACTCCATACGCAGCTCAGATGGCTGCAGAAACTGCTACCAAAGCAGCGCTGGTTCATGGCTTAAAGACTGTTGACGTTATGGTAAAAGGACCAGGATCAGGTCGTGAAGCTGCAATCCGTGCCCTTCAGGCATGCGGTCTTGAAGTTACAAGCATCCGCGACGTAACACCGGTTCCGCACAACGGATGCCGCCCACCAAAACGTAGAAGAGTCTGATTAGGAGGTTAAGAACATGGCAGTAAATAGAGTACCAGTCCTGAAAAGATGCAGATCCCTCGGAATGGATCCTGTATATCTTGGAATTGATAAGAAGTCCACAAGACAGCTGAAAAGAGCAAACAGAAAAATGTCTGAGTATGGTCTTCAGTTAAGAGAAAAACAGAAAGCAAAATTCATCTACGGCGTTCTGGAGAAACCTTTTGTTAACTATTACAAAAAGGCTGACAGAATGGAAGGACAGACTGGTGAGAACCTGATGATCCTTCTTGAGCTCCGTCTGGACAACGTTCTGTTCCGTATGGGAATGGCTAGAACCAGAAAAGAAGCACGTCAGATCGTTGACCACAAACACGTTCTGGTTAACGGCAAACAGGTAAATATCCCGTCTTACCTTGTAAGCGCTGGTGATACCATCGAAATCAAAGAGGGTAAAAAATCCTCTCAGAGATATAAAGACATCGTAGAGGTTACAGGCGGCCGTCTGACTCCGGAATGGATCGAGGCTGATCTTGAGGCACTCAAAGGTGTTGTAAAAGAGCGTCCTACCCGCGAAATGATCGATGTTCCGGTTGACGAAGTGCAGATCGTCGAGCTGTATTCTAAATAAAGAATCGCCATACGCGGAAGGCTTTATTCCCATGAGTAATGAGCCAACCAATTTAAAAGGAGGGGCTTTCGAGTGTTTGATTTTAACAAACCGAAAATTGAAATTACTGAGATTTCTGATGACAAGAAGTACGGCAGATTTGTGGTTGAACCTCTGGAAAGAGGCTACGGTATCACATTAGGTAATTCTCTTCGCAGAATTATGCTTTCTTCCCTCCCTGGAGCAGCAGTAAGCCAGGTTAAAATCGAGGGCGTTCTTCATGAATTCAGCTCCATCCCTGGAGTAAAAGAAGACGTTACAGAAATCATCATGAACCTGAAGAGCCTTGCAATCCGCAATAACAGCGAAACCAACGAAGCAAAAGTTGCTTATATTGAGTTCGAGGGCGAGGGAGTTGTAAGAGCATCCGATATTCAGGTAGATCAGGATATTGAGATCATGAATCCGGATCAGGTAATCGCAACCCTGAACGGCGGCCCGGACAGCAAGCTGTACATGGAGCTGACGATCACAAAAGGCCGCGGTTATATCAGTGCTGACAAAGGCAAGAGCGATGACATGCCGATCGGCGTTCTCGCTGTGGATGCTATCTATACACCGGTTGAGCGTGTAAACCTCAAAGTGGAGAACACCCGTGTAGGTCAGATTACCGATTACGATAAACTGACACTGGATGTTTACACCAGAGGAACACTGGATCCGGACGAGGCAGTCAGCCTGGCAGCTAAGGTTTTAAGCGAGCATCTGAAACTCTTCATCGATCTGTCTGAGAATGCGAAGACAGCAGAAGTTATGATCGAGAAAGAGGACAATGAGAAAGAGAAAGTTCTGGAGATGAACATCGACGAGCTTGAGCTTTCCGTGCGTTCCTATAACTGCTTGAAACGTGCCGGTATCAATACCGTAGAAGAGCTGTGCAACAAAACTTCCGAAGACATGATGAAGGTTCGTAACCTGGGCCGCAAGTCTCTGGAAGAGGTACTTGCAAAGCTGAAAGAACTGGGACTGTCACTGAGTCCTGGGGACGGAGAATAAATCACAGCGATTTATCTTTCCGTTTGATTTGTAGACGAAAACCCCCTGTCAGTAAGTCCGAGGCAGCATGACTTGTGGGTTCCACAAATGGAGGAAAATTTAAAATGGCAAAATATAGAAAACTTGGCAGAACATCTGACCAGAGAAAAGCATTATTAAGAAACCAGGTAACCAACCTTCTGTATCACGGAAAAATCGTTACCACTGAGACCAAAGCAAAAGAGATCCGTAAGATCGCTGAAAGCATGATCGCACTGGCTGTAAAAGAGAAAGATAACTTTGAGACCGTTACCGTTACTGCTAAAGTAGCTCGTAAAGATGCTGATGGCAAACGTGTGAAAGAAGTAAAAGACGGCAAAAAAGTTACCGTATACGATGAAGTTCAGAAAGAGATCAAAAAAGATCTTCCGTCCAGACTTCACGCTAGACGTCAGATGGCAAGCTTCTTCTATCCTGTAACAGAGGTTCCGACCGAAGCAGCAGGACGCAAGAAAAACACCAAGTCCATCGATATGCCACAGAAAATGTTCGATGAGATCGCTCCGAAATATGCAGACCGTAACGGCGGATATACCCGTATCATCAAGATCGGACCGCGTAAAGGTGATGCAGCTATGGAAGTTGTAATCGAGCTGGTTTAATCTGTAAATAGTTTTGAAATCCGCAGGGGCTGCCTCTTAGTAGGTGGCTCCTGTTTTGTTGTATATCATATTTTATATGACACAATTGCGAAATTGTGGCAATGTACGGGGTTGCATCTGCTTTGCGAATAAGGTACAATACAGAATACAGAACAGCTAAAATGGGATACAAAGGAGAGCATTTGCATGGAGAGCAAGAAAAAAATGTTGTTTATTTTTAATCCGTTTTCCGGAAAAGCACAGATTAAAAGTAAACTGTTTGAAATTATCGATGTTTTTGTAAAAGGCGGATATGAAGTCATTGTCCACCCGACGCAGGCAGTCGGAGATGGTTTCGAAAAGACAAAGGAGCTTGCGCCGCAGGTGGATCTCGTTGTCTGCAGCGGGGGCGACGGAACACTGGATGAAGTTGTCAGCGGTCTGATGGAAGTGGATCAGCGCGTTCCGATCGGTTATATTCCGGCCGGAAGCACCAATGACTTTGCAAACAGTCTTTCTATTTCGAAAGATATGGTACAGGCGGCAAAGGATATCATCGAGGGAAACCTGTATTCCTGTGATGTGGGAGCGTTCAACAACGACAGCTTTGTCTACATCGCTGCATTCGGCCTTTTCACGGATGTTTCCTATGAGACAGATCAGCACATGAAAAACATTCTCGGCCATCTGGCATACCTGCTGGAGGGATCCAAACGGATCTGGAATGTGCCGACGTACTGGATTAAAGTCGAGGCAAACGGGGAAACCTTTGAGGGAGAGTATATCTACGGTATGGTGACGAATGCCAAGTCCGTCGGTGGCTTCAAAAACCTGCCGGGACAGGATGTACGCCTGGATGACGGACTCTTCGAGGTAACCCTGATCAAACGCCCGAAAAACCCGCTGGAACTGAATGAGATCATTGCGTCCCTGCTGATGCAGGAGGATCACACAGACCTCATCGATTCGTTCAAGACCGACCGCATCATCATCGAGTCCAACCAGGAGATTTCCTGGACTCTGGACGGCGAATACGGCGGAGATCACGGCTATGTCTGCATCGAAGCGCGCAAACATGCCATGGAACTGGTTCTGAACAATAAGTAGGCACGGCTTTTTGATAAGTTTTTCACAAAAAAGTGCAAAAAAATGGATTTCGCCACGAAAACCATTTGGCATTTGCAGAAAGATGTTGTATAATAAAACCAGTTATGAAAGTAACAAGTATGCCGTAAGCCTGAAAACGGTACACGGCACAATTACAGACACAGGAGGTCATTTGAGCTATGTTAGTATCAGCAAAAGAAATGTTGGACAAAGCAAAAGCTGGCCACTATGCAGTTGGTCAGTTTAACATCAACAACCTGGAGTGGACAAAATCCATCCTTCTTACCGCACAGGAGATGAATTCTCCGGTTATCCTTGGTGTATCTGAGGGTGCAGGAAAATACATGACAGGTTTCAAAACTGTAGCTGCTATGGTAAAAGCTATGATCGAAGAACTGAACATCACTGTTCCGGTTGCTCTGCATCTGGACCACGGAACCTACGAAGGATGCTACAAATGCATCGAAGCAGGTTTCTCATCCATCATGTTTGACGGATCTCATTATCCGATCGAAGAGAACGTTGCAAAAACAAAAGAACTGGTAGCTGTTTGCAAAGAGAAAGGAATGTCTCTGGAAGCAGAAGTTGGTTCTATCGGTGGAGAAGAAGATGGTGTTGTAGGTATGGGCGAATGCGCTGATCCAAACGAGTGCAAGATGATTGCAGACCTCGGTGTAGATATGCTTGCAGCAGGTATCGGCAATATCCACGGTGTATACCCGGCTAACTGGCAGGGACTGAGCTTTGAGACTCTGGCAGCTGTACAGGAGCTGACAGGAACTATGCCGCTCGTTCTTCACGGTGGTACAGGTATCCCGGACGACATGATCAAGAAAGCCATTGACCTTGGCGTTTCCAAAATCAATGTAAATACAGAGTGCCAGCTTGCATTCGCAGCAGCTACACGTAAATACATCGAAGAGGGAAAAGATCAGCAGGGTAAAGGATTCGATCCTCGTAAACTGCTTGCTCCTGGCGCAGAAGCTATCAAAGCTACTGTAAGAGAAAAAATCGAACTGTTCGGTTCTGCAAACAAAGCCTGAGTTTAAGCACGAAAATGCTGTGCAGGATTCCTGGGGGACTTCCTCCTCAGGGTCCGCACAGTATTTTTTTTCGTGAGCAACGAGTCGAAGTCCGTGCTTGCACGAGACCTTGACGACTGCCGCGAAAGCTTTCATCGAATCCGCTAATTTTTTCGCCTGAATTAGGAAAGTTTTGTAAAATAATACGAAAAAGGGACTGAGTTCAAAAAAGCACTTGCGTTTTTGGGGTTTTTGAGTTATTTTAGTATCAGTTGGAAATCAAATCCATATGCGAATGTAAAACAAGGGCGTTCTACAAAAAATATAGCTTTTTTAGCTACCTTTTTGAGAACTCCTTTTTCTTGTATTAGGATCTTTTTAGAATCCGGCGGGAAGGTAGCATCGCAAAATTCACAAATGGAAAGGAAGAAAGAAAATGGGAGAATATGTAAATCCGGCCAAAATCTTTGGCGAAAATGTATTCAATGACACTGTAATGCAGGAACGTCTTCCAAAAAATGTTTACAAGAAGCTGAAAAAGATCATCGAAGAAGGCGGTGAGCTGGATCTTGCTACTGCAGATACGATTGCACATGAGATGAAAGAATGGGCAATTGAAAAAGGAGCAACACACTATACACACTGGTTCCAGCCGCTGACTGGTACAACTGCAGAAAAGCACGATTCTTTTATCACAGCACCGATGCCGAACGGCAAAGTACTGATGAGCTTCTCCGGTAAAGAGCTGATCAAAGGCGAGCCGGATGCATCTTCTTTCCCGTCCGGTGGACTGCGTGCTACCTTTGAGGCAAGAGGATATACAGCATGGGACTGCACCTCACCGGCTTTCGTTCGTCAGGACGCAGCAGGCGCAACCCTCTGCATTCCGACAGCATTCTGCTCCTACACAGGAGAGGCGCTTGACCAGAAAACACCGCTTCTTCGTTCCATGGAAGCTCTGAATGTACAGTCCCTGCGTCTGTTAAAACTGTTCGGAAACACCACTTCCAAGAAAGTAACTCCTTCCGTAGGACCGGAGCAGGAATACTTCCTGGTAGATGCAGAGAAATTCCTGCAGAGAAAAGACCTGATCTACACCGGCCGTACCCTGTTCGGCGCAATGCCTCCAAAAGGACAGGAGATGGACGATCACTATTTCGGAACCATCCGTCAGAGAATTGCTTCCTTTATGAAGGAGGTCAACATTGAGCTGTGGAAGATGGGCGTTACCGCAAAGACACAGCACAATGAGGTTGCACCAGCACAGCATGAGCTGGCTTCCATCTATTCCGAGGCAAACGTAGCAGTCGACAACAACCAGCTCGTAATGCAGACCTTAAAGAGAGTTGCATGCCAGCACGGACTGAAATGCCTGCTGCATGAGAAACCGTTCGCAGGTGTCAACGGTTCCGGAAAACATAACAACTGGTCCATCACCACAGATGACGGCATCAACCTTCTTGAGCCGGGCAAAACACCGCACGAGAACATTCAGTTCCTGCTTGTGTTAAGCTGCGTCCTGAAAGCTGTTGATGTTCACGCAGATCTGCTCCGTGAGTCCGCAGCCGATCCAGGAAACGATCACAGACTGGGAGCCAACGAGGCACCGCCGGCCATCATTTCCGTATTCCTTGGCGAGCAGCTGGAGGACGTTGTTGAGCAGCTGATCAGCACCGGAAATGCAACCAAGAGTAAAAAAGAGGGCGTTCTGGAGACTGGTGTTAAGACACTTCCGGATCTCAAGAAAGACGCTACCGACCGTAACAGAACCTCACCGTTCGCCTTCACCGGAAACAAATTCGAGTTCCGTATGGTTGGTTCCCGTGACTCCGTTGCAGCTCCGAACATCGTACTGAACACCATCGTTGCAGAAGCATTCCGCGATGCATGCGATGTACTGGAAGGCGCTGAAAACTTTGAGGACGCTGTCCATGATCTGATCAAGAAGAACTTAAGTGAGCATCAGAGAATCATCTTCAATGGCGACGGATATGCAGATGAGTGGTTAGCTGAGGCAGAGAGAAGAGGACTTCCGAACATCAAATCCATGGTGTACGCAATCCCGGCACTGACCACTGATACCGCAATCAAACTGTTCGGCGATTTCAAAGTATTCACCGAGGCAGAGCTGGTATCCCGTGCAGAAGTTAAATTCGAGAACTATGCAAAGACCATCAACATCGAAGCAAAGACCATGATCGACATGGCAAGTAAACAGATCATCCCGGCAGTCATCAAATATGCGACTTCCCTGGCTGGATCCATCAACACCATCATCGCAGCAGGTGTTACGGCAGTTGGTGTACAGAAGAATCTGCTGAACGAGACAAGTGCACTGCTTGAGGAAACCCAGAAAGCACTCGATGAGCTGATCGCAATCGAGAATGCAGGATGCGAGATGGAAGACGGCGAAGCAAAAGCAAAATACTACTACGAGAAAGTTGCTCCGGCTATGGAGGCACTCCGTGCACCGGTTGACAAACTGGAAATGATCGTAGACAAAGAGATGTGGCCGATGCCGTCCTACGGCGATCTGATGTTTGACCGTTGATGACCATAAAGCCATCGACAGCGATGATGCGCTCGATTTCCTTGGCATTTCAGCCTTTACAAGCACCGA
>ENA-UPXB01001982-UPXB01001982.1-human-gut-metagenome-genome-assembly--contig:-NODE-1982-length-12199-cov-3.535638_pt1 | contig 12199 bp, 10 predicted proteins | sample MGYA00250055_ERZ773386 | MGnify/ENA primary metagenome ERZ773386 (study PRJEB29103, sample SAMN06111974) | human gut metagenome | biome: human gut; feature: ankylosing spondylitis patient; material... | reverse complement strand
CCTAATTAATTTTGCGGATTAAAATATTGTTCGTAGTTTTGCGAACAACAAATATAGAGGAGATATTGAAGTGAAAGAAAAGCAGTATACAGTAGAGCAGGAGCAGATAGCTCGTTTTGCTAAAGCTATGGGACACCCGGCACGAATGGCTATTCTTAGTTTTTTGGCTAAACAGGAAAGTTGTTTCTTTGGAGATATTCACGAAGAATTGCCTATTGCTAAAGCAACCGTTTCACAGCACTTGAAAGAACTGAAAGATGCAGGGTTAATTCAGGGGGAAATAGAAACACCAAAAGTTCGGTATTGTATCAACCGAGAGAATTGGGAACTTGCCCGTAAATTATTTGCTGCATTTTTGGGAGATTGTAAATGTACAGGAACATCGTGCTGTGGATAACAGCACTTTTTTTTAAGAATGTTGTTCGTAGTTCTACGAATTACGATTAAGAGATAAACTTTAATATAGAATAGAAAATGGAAATCAAAGTATTAGGAACTGGGTGTTCAAGCTGTAAGGCATTGTACGAAACCACAAAACAAGCTATTTCAGAACTGGGCTGCGATGCAACTCTAATCAAGGAAGAAGATTTATTAAAAATCATGGAATATAATGTTTTAAGTCTTCCGGCTTTAGTCATTGACGGAAAAATCGTATCTGCTGGGAAAAGATTATCACTTGCAGAAGTAAAAGAATTGATAACCCAATAATACTATAGTTATGAAGAAATTCTTTTATTTACTATTCTCAACCATTATCTTAATATCCTGTGGTAATGGTGCAAAAGCAAAAACAGAGGCACAGAATACGGAAGAAAAGCTGCCTGACCATATTGAGGTGCTTTATTTCCACGGAGCGCAGCGTTGTATCACCTGTCGGGCAATAGAAACTAATATAGTAGCCCTTTTGGATAGCCTTTATTCCAAAGAGCAGGCAGACGATAGGATTATCTATAAGGTTATAGATATTTCAAAAAAGGAAAACGGGCAAATTGCGGACAAGTACGAAGTTACTTGGTCGTCCCTGTTTGTGAATGGTTGGAAAGATGGAAAAGAAAATGTAAACAACATGACAGAGTTCAGTTTTTCCAATGCAAGAAAATCACCGGACAAATTTAAAGAGGGAATTAAAAATAAAGTTGATGAATTGCTAAAACAGTTGTAGGATGGATTTTCTTCAATCACTATTAGACAATAGTTCTGTCCCTGTTATAACAGCCTTTATCTTAGGAATTTTAACGGCAATCAGTCCGTGCCCTTTGGCTACTAATATAACGGCAATAGGTTTTATAGGTAAGGATATAGAAAACCGTCACCGTATATTCATAAATGGGTTACTTTATACATTTGGCAGGATAGTGACTTATACAGTACTTGGGTTTATTCTTATTCCGGTTCTTCGTGAGGGGGCAAGTATGTATATGGTTCAAAAGGTGGTAAGCAAATACGGTGAGATGCTGATTGCTCCGGTATTAATTATCATAGGGATATTCATGCTCGATATTATAAAGCTAAATATACCCAAAATCAATATTGGCGGAGAGGGGCTAAAGAAGAATATAAAAGGTAGTTGGGGAGCTTTGTTATTGGGTATTTTGTTTGCTCTAGCCTTTTGCCCCACCAGTGGAGTTTTCTATTTCGGTATACTTATGCCTTTGGCGGCAGCAGAAACGGGCGGGTATTTTTTACCCGTAATATATGCTATCGCTACAGGGGTGCCTGTAATCCTTGTTGCTTGGATATTGGCGTATAGTGTAGCCGGATTAGGTCGGTTTTATAACAGCGTACAAATTTTTGAAAAATGGTTTCGCAAAATTGTTGCTATACTCTTTATAGTCATAGGAATCTATTATGCGGTCGTTTTTTATTTCTGAACAATTTGATAAATTAAAATAAAAGACAGTATGAAAAAGATAGAAATTTTTGACCCGGCAATGTGTTGCCCTACAGGTTTGTGTGGAACAAATATCAATCCTGAATTAATGAGGATTGCAGTTGTTGTCGAAACATTGAAAAGACAGGGTGTTATTGTTATCCGTCACAACTTACGGGATGAACCACAGGTGTATGTGAGTAATAAAACAGTAAATGAATATCTTCAAAAGAATGGTGCAGAAGCTTTACCTATTACTTTGGTAGATGGTGAAATTGCAGTTTCTAAAGTTTATCCTACCACTAAACAAATGAGTGAATGGACGGGAGTAAATTTAGATTTAATGCCCGCTAAATAAATGTATAACAGATTTATATTAAAAAAAAATGAAAGCATTCAATTTATCCGATATAGCACTGACTAAATACCTGTTTTTTACAGGTAAAGGTGGAGTAGGAAAGACTTCCATTGCTTGTGCCACAGCAGTTGGTTTGGCTGATATGGGAAAGAAAATACTTCTTATCAGTACAGATCCGGCTTCTAACTTACAAGATGTTTTCGATCAATCCTTAAACGGACACGGTACAGCTATTTCAGAAGTGCCGGGACTGACTGTTGTAAACCTTGACCCTGAGCAGGCAGCAGCAGAATACAGAGAAAGCGTTATCGCACCTTTCAGGGGAAAATTACCTGAAAGTGTTATTCAGAATATGGAAGAACAGCTTTCAGGTTCCTGCACGGTGGAAATCGCTGCTTTTAATGAGTTCTCAGATTTTATTACCGATGCTGTTAAAGCAAAGGAGTATGACCATATTATTTTTGATACAGCACCTATCGGACATACATTGCGAATGTTGCAGCTTCCATCTGCGTGGAGTACATTTATTAGTGAAAGTGCCCATGGTGCATCCTGTTTAGGGCAGTTATCAGGCTTGGAAGAACGGAAAGGAATTTATAAACAGGCGGTAGAAACCCTATCTGATACAAGCGCAACTCGGTTAGTATTGGTCAGTCGTCCAGAAATTGCTCCACTGAAAGAAGCTGCCCGCTCTTCACATGAATTACAGCTATTGGGAATTAAAAATCAGTTATTGGTGATAAATGGTATTTTACAGCAACTGAATGAAGCGGATGATGTGTCACGACAACTGCATAACAGGCAGCAAAAAGCATTACAGGGTATGCCTGCTGAACTATCTGAATATCCTATGTACAGCGTTCCTCTACGTTCTTATAATTTATCTGATATAGCTAATATACGCCGTATGTTATACAGCGACAGTCTAACGGATGATATTTGTTATCAGCCGATAAGTGATGCCAAAAGTATAGACGATTTGGTTAATGACCTCTATACTTCCGGTAAGAGGGTAGTGTTCACAATGGGAAAAGGCGGTGTAGGTAAAACCACCTTAGCAACTGAAATAGCTCTGAAATTAATAAAACTTGGTGCAAAGGTACATCTTACTACCACTGACCCGGCAAATCATCTGAACTATGACATCGCTATAAAATCGGGTATCACAGTCAGTCATATTGATGAAGCGGAAGTATTGGAAAACTACAAGAATGAAGTTCGTAGCAAAGCGGCAGAAACCATGACTGCCGAAGATATGGAATATATTGAAGAAGATTTACGTTCGCCATGCACACAAGAAATAGCAGTTTTCAAGGCATTTGCCGAAATTGTAGATAAGGCGGACAATGAAATTGTAGTGATTGATACAGCACCGACAGGTCATACATTGTTGCTTTTGGATGCTACCCAAAGCTACCATAGAGAAGTAGAACGTACACAAGGAGCAGTTACGGGAGCGGTAGCCAATTTATTGCCTCGCTTGCGTAATCCAAAGGAAACGGAAGTTGTAATTGTTACTTTACCTGAAGCGACACCTGTGTTTGAAGCTGAACGCCTGCAAATGGATTTGCAGCGTGCCGGAATTAATAACAAATGGTGGGCCGTAAATGCCTGCCTGTCAATGACAAATACGGAAAATACATTCTTGCAGGCGAAAGCGCAAAATGAAGTGAATTGGATTGAGAAAGTAGAACAATTGTCAAAAGGTAATGCTGCCTTGATCGGATGGAAAAATATATAGGAATTGGATTTTTTGAAAGATACCTGACTGTTTGGGTAACTTTGTGCATTGTTGTTGGTATTGCTATCGGACAATGGTTTCCGGCAATATCGCAAACATTGAGTAAATTAGAATACGCCAATGTGTCTATACCTGTGGCTATCCTGATTTGGTTAATGATTTACCCCATGATGCTGAAAGTAGATTTTCAGAGTATTAAAAACGTTGGTAAGCGTCCGAAAGGAATTATCATCACTTGTATTACAAATTGGCTTATAAAGCCTTTTACAATGTTTGGAATAGCTTATCTATTCTTCTACGTTATTTTCAAGTCATTAATCCCTGTCGGATTAGCCGAAGAATATTTAGCCGGGACGGTCTTATTAGGTGCTGCACCCTGCACGGCGATGGTGTTTGTATGGAGTTATCTGACCAAAGGGGATGCTGCCTATACATTGGTACAGGTTGCAGTGAATGATTTAATCATATTGGTTGCTTTCGCTCCTATTGTTGCTTTTTTATTGGGTATAGGTGGCGTTACGATTCCGTGGGATACATTATTGCTTTCAGTTGTATTGTTTGTTGTCATTCCTCTTTCTGCCGGAATAATAACCCGTATACTGGTCATCCGGCGAAAAGGGATAGAATATTTTAATACTGTATTTATCCGTAAGTTTGATAATTATACGATTGGCGGATTACTATTAACGCTTATCATTTTATTTTCATTTCAAGGAGAAACCATATTGAACAATCCATTGCACATCGTATTGATTGCTGTTCCGCTTGTGTTGCAAACAGTTCTGATATTCTTTGTGGCCTATAGTTGGGCGAAATGGTGGAAATTGCCTCACAGTATAGCTGCACCTGCCGGAATGATTGGTGCAAGCAATTTCTTTGAATTGTCGGTGGCTGTGGCCATATCGCTTTTTGGTTTGCAATCCGGTGCTGCATTGGCTACAGTGGTAGGGGTATTGGTAGAAGTTCCGGTCATGCTGATGTTAGTGAGAGTTGCAAATAATACATGCAGTTGGTTTACAATAAAATCAAGTATGAGTAATAAATAGAATACTCCGGACTGTGCGTACAGGAAATCAAGACATCGAATAGGAGACTTTGAAGTAAGAATGATAAATATTCATTGGTTTAAAAACAGTATTAAAGTATAAGCTGTACCTTTGCACTGTCTTTTTATAAAACATGTATTGTTATGGAACAACATCCTATTAAAATCAATAAAGTACAGATACGTAATCTTCAAATTGAAGACTATGCACAGTTATCCCAATCGTTTACCCGTGTTTACTCTGACGGTAGCGATGTATTCTGGACTCATGCCCAGATAAAGAAATTAATAAGTATTTTTCCGGAGGGGCAGATTGTGACAGTCGTTGACGACAAGATTGTAGGTTGTGCTCTTTCTATTATAGTTGACTATGATAAGGTAAAGAACGACCATACGTATGCACAAGTTACGGGTAAGGAAACATTCAATACTCATAATCCGGAAGGAAACATCCTGTACGGTATTGAGGTGTTTATTCATCCGGGATACCGCGGTTTGCGCCTGGCTCGTCGTATGTATGAATATCGCAAGGAACTTTGCGAAACATTGAATTTGAAAGCTATCATGTTCGGTGGTCGTATTCCGAATTATCATAAATATGCCGATAAGATGCGCCCGAAAGAATATATCGCACGGGTACGCCAGCGTGAAATTTATGATCCGGTTCTTACCTTCCAATTATCGAATGATTTCCATGTTCGCAAGGTAATGACCAATTATTTGCCGAATGATGAGGAATCCAAGCATTATGCCTGTTTGTTGCAGTGGGATAATATTTATTATCAGCCGCCTACGCAGGAATATATCAACCCAAAGACGACTGTCCGTGTGGGACTGGTACAGTGGCAGATGCGTAGTTACAAGACATTGGACGACCTCTTCGAACAAGTGGAGTTCTTTGTAGATGCCGTATCAGATTATAAAAGTGATTTTGTTCTTTTTCCGGAATATTTCAACGCTCCTTTGATGTCGAAGTTTAATGATAAAGGAGAATCGCAGGCTATTCGTGGATTGGCAAAGTATACCGATGAGATTAGAGACCGTTTTATAAACCTGGCTATCAGTTACAATATCAATATTATCACAGGAAGTATGCCGTATGTAAAGGAAGATGGTCTGTTATATAATGTAGGCTTCCTTTGCAGGCGTGACGGAACTTATGAGATGTATGAAAAAATGCACGTTACTCCGGATGAAATCAAGAGTTGGGGATTGAGCGGTGGTAAACTGCTGCAAACTTTCGATACAGATTGTGCGAAGGTCGGAGTGCTGATCTGTTATGATGTGGAATTTCCTGAACTTTCCCGTTTGATGGCAGATCAGGGAATGCAAATCTTATTTGTACCTTTCCTGACTGATACACAGAATGCTTACTCCCGTGTTCGTGTCTGTGCCCAGGCACGTGCGATTGAAAATGAATGCTTTGTAGTCATAGCAGGTTGTGTCGGAAATCTTCCCCGCGTTCATAATATGGATATTCAATATGCACAGTCGGGAGTATTCACTCCATGTGATTTTGCTTTTCCAACTGATGGAAAACGGGCGGAAGCCACTCCGAATACGGAAATGATTCTGGTTTCGGATGTCGATCTGGATTTATTGAATGCACTCCATACTTACGGTAGTGTGCGCAATCTGAAGGATCGTAGAAATGATGTTTACGAAGTCAGATTCAAGAAATAAGAGTAAAAGCGCCTATTGATTGTAAAAAGTATTTAGGCACGGATTACACGGATTAACACGGTTCTAAAGACATTCATTTATAGCAAAAACTGTGAAATCCGTGTAATCTGTGCCTAAAAGAGAGTAAACATATACCTTTGGGACATGACTTTTCTATTATTTAGAAGATGTGCCGCTTTCCAATATGCTGACGATAGAAAACAGTGTGAAGCAAATAGCTCCCAGTCCTACTAAAACTCGTGCCGGAATAAAATAATCAGCGTTTACGGTAGCAAGCTCGAATACAAAGGCAGCCAGAAACAGGCATGTTAATGCTGTCAGTACCGGAATCATAGGGATTCGGTTGGCCAGCTTGAACTCCCGTCTCCATATCTTAGCGAGCAGAATCACCTTGCTGGAAATACTGTAACATACCAGACCAAGGCCAAGCATGATGTATCCGGTAGTGCCGTTTGCACTTCCCGAGTCGGCAAGGATGACGAATATGCCCCATACAAAAGAGATCGATCCCATGAGTAAAACCAGTTTCGGCCATTTGTTACGTTCTCTTTCCGAATAGTCGTTCCGGACCTGACGGGCTATGGTTGCTACCAATGCAATCAGACTGGTACAAATACATGCGAGCCCTACCATCACATGCCCTGCTACAAAATAAGCAGGATGGGAATGACTGTTACTTAACAGGATGAACGCCCATATCCATGCGATACAGGAAATGACGATTGCGAGAAAGATCATTGCCCGTCTTTGGCCAATAGAGAACGCTCCCTCCGGCACTTCATTTCCGGTAGCTTTGGCATTGGCCGGAATCAAAGAAAATCGGGTGGAAGAGGTAGCGGCGGTAGCTACACAAGCTGTGATAAATCCTACACCGGTTATGACATGCCCTGCGACGAAGGCTGAAGTAGTGGTAGCGGCATTGAAAATGCAGATACCTCCGATAATTGTTATGATAGCTGCCAGATAGCCCACAACAGGTAAAACGTATTTTGTCGCTTCATTATAGGTATGTATGATTTGCCGGATTATTGTGGCTGCCGTACAGAACAGCGCAATGCATATCATACCTAGTGAAAATACAACAGGACCTGCCACCAGACGGTTTCCCGCATCACCATAACCGTAAATGAATGCTCCGTATCCGAAGCAAAAGACCGCCATCGCCAAAGGGATTGCTCTGAATAAAATACTAATACCGTAATTCATAACTTAAGTGCTTTTTATTTTCCCACTAAAACAAGGAGATATCGGTTTTGTTTAATGCAACATCCATTTATAAACGATAACTTCACATGATTCCAATTAAAAGTCCTTGCTTTTTGCTCAACTAAACAAATGTTTTTGTAAATTTGCACCCTTAAAAATGGGGATACCCCTCAAATTGTAAATTGTAAATAGTAAAATCGTAGATATAGCTATGGGTAAGAGATTTACTGAATATTCGCAGTTTGACCTTTCACAGGTGAACAAAGATGTGTTGAAGAAGTGGGACGAAAACCAGGTTTTCGCCAAGAGTATGACAGAACGTGATGGCTGCCCTTCGTTTGTGTTTTTCGAAGGACCTCCCTCGGCTAATGGTATGCCGGGCATTCACCATGTAATGGCTCGTACCATTAAGGACATTTTCTGTCGTTACAAAACAATGAAAGGTTACCAGGTAAAGCGTAAAGCCGGATGGGATACCCACGGACTGCCTGTGGAACTAAGTGTAGAAAAAGCATTAGGTATCACAAAAGAGGATATTGGTAAGAAAATCTCTGTAGCAGATTATAACGCTGCTTGCCGTAAGGACGTGATGAAATATACCAAGGAATGGGAAGACCTGACTCATCAGATGGGATATTGGGTGGATATGAAGCATCCTTATATCACGTATGACAATCGTTATATTGAAACATTGTGGTGGCTGCTGAAGCAACTGCATAAGAAAGGTTTGCTGTATAAAGGATACACAATCCAGCCATATTCTCCGGCTGCCGGAACAGGACTGAGTTCTCATGAACTGAACCAGCCGGGCTGTTATCGTGACGTAAAGGATACGACAGCTGTTGCCCAGTTTAAGATGAAGAATCCGAAACCGGAAATGGCGGAGTGGGGAACTCCTTACTTCCTTGCTTGGACAACAACTCCCTGGACATTGCCTTCAAACACAGCACTTTGTGTAGGACCAAAGATTGATTATGTTGCAGTTCAGACATATAATGCTTATACAGGAGAACCTATTACAGTTGTTCTGGCTAAGGCTTTATTAAATACTCATTTCAATCCGAAAGCTGCTGATCTGAAACTGGAAGATTATAAGGCAGGAGATAAGCTCGTACCATTCAAAGTAATCGCCGAATACAAAGGTGCTGACCTTATTGGTATGGAATATGAGCAACTGATTCCCTGGGTGAAACCGGTTGAAGTATCGGAAGACGGTAGCTGGAAAGTAAGTGATAAAGGCTTCCGTGTTATCCCGGGTGATTATGTAACGACAGAAGACGGTACAGGTATCGTTCATATTGCACCGACGTTTGGTGCGGATGATGCGAACGTGGCTCGTGCGGCAGGTATACCATCACTTTTCATGATTAACAAGAAGGGTGAAACCCGTCCGATGGTAGACCTTACCGGTAAGTTCTATATACTGGATGAACTGGATGAAAACTTCGTGAAAGAATGTGTGGATGTAGACAAATACAAAGAATATCAGGGGGCATGGGTAAAGAATGCCTATGATCCGCAGTTTATGGTAGACGGCAAATATGATGAGAAAGCAGCACAGACTGCCGAATCTTTGGACGTCGCTCTTTGTATGATGATGAAAGCAAACAATCAGGCTTTCAAAATCGAAAAGCATGTACACAACTACCCTCATTGCTGGCGTACAGACAAGCCGGTGCTTTATTATCCGTTGGATAGCTGGTTTATCCGCTCTACAGCCTGCAAGGAACGTATGATGGAGCTGAACAAGACGATCAACTGGAAACCGGAGTCTACCGGAACGGGTCGTTTTGGCAAATGGCTGGAAAATCTGAATGACTGGAACTTAAGCCGTTCCCGTTATTGGGGTACTCCACTGCCTATCTGGCGTACAGAAGATGGAACGAGCGAAATATGTATCGAATCTGTAGAAGAACTTTATAATGAAATCGAAAAATCGGTAGCTGCCGGATTTATGAAATCCAATCCGTACAAGGATAAAGGTTTTGTACCGGGTGAATATACCGAAGAAAATTATGATAAGATAGACCTTCATCGTCCGTATGTAGACGATGTCATTCTGGTATCGGAAGACGGCCAGCCGATGAAGCGTGAATCTGACCTGATTGATGTCTGGTTTGATTCCGGTGCTATGCCTTATGCACAGATTCATTATCCATTCGAGAATAAAGACATTCTGGATAACCGTGAAGTATATCCGGCTGACTTTATCGCGGAAGGTGTGGATCAGACACGCGGATGGTTCTTTACACTGCATGCTATCGCTACTATGGTATTTGATAGTGTGTCGTATAAAGCCGTGATCTCTAATGGACTGGTACTTGACAAGAACGGTAATAAGATGTCCAAGCGTCTTAACAATGCTGTCGATCCGTTTACTACGATTGAGAAGTATGGTTCTGATCCGTTGCGTTGGTACATGATTACTAACTCATCTCCATGGGATAATTTGAAATTCGACGTTGAAGGAATAGAAGAAGTTCGCCGTAAGTTCTTCGGTACCTTATATAATACATATTCGTTCTTTGCGCTGTATGCCAATGTAGACGGATTCGAATATAAAGAAGCAGATGTTCCGATGGCAGAACGTCCGGAAATTGACCGTTGGATTTTGTCAGTATTGAACACCTTAATCAAGGAAGTAGATACTTGCTATAATGAATATGAACCGACTAAGGCAGGACGTTTGATCTCTGACTTTGTCAATGACAATCTGTCTAACTGGTATGTTCGTCTGAACCGTAAACGTTTCTGGGGCGGTGAATTTACTCAGGATAAACTGTCTGCTTATCAGACATTGTATACTTGCCTTGAAACAGTTGCGAAGTTGATGGCGCCTATTTCTCCGTTCTATTCCGATCGTCTGTATACGGATTTGATCACTGCTACAGGACGTGATAATGTGGTTTCTATTCATTTGGCTGAATTCCCGAAGTATCAGGAAGAAATGATAGACAAGGAACTGGAAGCCCGTATGCAAATGGCACAGGACGTAACTTCTATGGTATTGGCATTGCGTCGTAAAGTGAACATCAAAGTTCGCCAGCCGCTTCAGTGTATCATGATTCCTGTAGTGGATGAAGAACAGAAAGTTCACATCGAAGCAGTGAAAGCATTGATCATGAACGAGGTGAATGTAAAAGATATCAAGTTTGTGGATGGTGATGCCGGCGTATTGGTGAAGAAGGTGAAATGTGACTTTAAGAAGTTAGGCCCGAAATTCGGCAAACAGATGAAGGCTGTGGCTGCTGCTGTAGCGGAAATGTCTCAGGAAGCGATAGCTGAACTCGAAAAGAACGGAAAGTATACATTGAATCTGGATGGAGCGGAAGCTGTGATCGAAGCTGCGGATGTCGAAATCTTCAGCGAAGACATTCCGGGATGGCTGGTTGCCAATGAAGGTAAACTGACTGTTGCTCTTGAAGTTACTGTTACCGAAGAACTGCGTCGTGAGGGTATAGCCCGCGAATTGGTGAATCGTATTCAAAATATACGTAAGTCCAGCGGTTTCGAGATTACGGACAAAATAAAGATCACAATCTCCAAAAATACGCAAACAGATGATGCGGTGAACGAATATAATACTTATATTTGTAACCAGGTTTTAGGAACATCCCTTGATTTGGCAGATGAAGTGAAAGACGGCACAGAACTTAATTTTGACGATTTCTCATTGTTTGTCAATGTGATAAAAGACTAATACTAATATTGATTAACCTTTTAAACTAGTAAAGTTATGGCAGAAAAGACTAGATATTCGGATGCGGAACTCGAGGAATTCCGTGCCATTATTATGGAGAAGTTGGAGTTGGCTCAACGTGATTACGATCAGTTGAAGATGAGCTTGATGGGATTGGATGGTAATGATACCGACGATACATCTCCTACTTATAAAGTGTTGGAAGAAGGAGCTAATACGCTTTCAAAGGAAGAAACGACTCGCCTGGCACAGCGCCAGCTGAAGTTTATCCAAGGATTGCAGGCAGCTTTGGTACGTATTGAGAATAAAACGTATGGCATTTGCCGTGAGACTGGAAAGTTGATTCCGGCAGAACGCTTGCGTGCTGTTCCTCATGCTACACTCAGCATCGAGGCTAAGAACAGTGGTAAAAAATAATAGATAGCTACAAGCTACGGATGACGAGCTACAAGTAGCTGCGCAATGTTTACGCACGGCAACTTGTAGCTCGTTATGTTTAATTTATGATGAACAAATGAAGAAACTATTCACGAAGGGTAGAATTGCCCTGCTTGTTATCTTTTCCGTACTGATTATTGACCAGATCATTAAAATCT
>ENA-UPXB01001973-UPXB01001973.1-human-gut-metagenome-genome-assembly--contig:-NODE-1973-length-12241-cov-5.341911_pt1 | contig 12241 bp, 9 predicted proteins | sample MGYA00250055_ERZ773386 | MGnify/ENA primary metagenome ERZ773386 (study PRJEB29103, sample SAMN06111974) | human gut metagenome | biome: human gut; feature: ankylosing spondylitis patient; material... | reverse complement strand
TAGAAAGCAGCTTCTTCTCAACGAATTCAAGACTTTATCCCAGGGAAAGAAAAATGATGAAATCATTCCTCTTCTTTTCGCTATTAATGATAAAGCTAAAAAATCCGGTATAACCTTCACAAAAGAAGATTGTCAGTTAGTCATCAACAGTATGTCTGGGCAATTAAGCGAAAAAGAGCTCAGGCTATTGCCTGAGCTTCTCTCTCTTCTTAATATGAATTAATGTTTTATTATTCTTAATTACTTTGCAACAATATTAACAATTCTTCCCGGTACATATATTTCTTTAATAATGTTACCAGAAAGCCTGCTTCCAAGTGCTTCCTTAGCGGCAGCAATTACACTGTCCTTGTCAGCATCCTTGGCGATATTGATAGTAGACTTAGTCTTTCCATTAATCTGGACTGCTATCTCAACCGTTGACTCAACTGTCTTAGCTTCATCGTATTCAGGCCATGTCTGCTGATATACTCTTCCGTTCTCGCCGATTGCTTCCCACATCTCTTCTGTAATGTGTGGAGCAACCGGATTAAGTAAGATAAGGAATGTCTTGAGTTCTCCCTTAGTAATCTTACCTGCCTTGCTGAAATCATTGAGCATAGTCATGAGCTGTGCAATAGCTGTATTGTATTTCAGATTCTCATAATCAAATGAAACTTTCTTAATTGTCTGATGCATCTTTGTCTCAAATTCCTTAGAGAAAACTTCCTCATCAGTCATTATATCCTGAAGCTTCCATACTCTGTCTAAGAATCTGCGGCAGCCCTTAACGCCATCCTCTGACCATGAAGCCGCTGCGTCAAATGCACCGATAAACATCTCGTATGTTCTTAATGTATCTGCACCATAATCTCTTACGATATCATCAGGATTAACAACATTGCCTCTTGACTTACTCATCTTCTCGCCGTTCTCACCAAGAATCATACCGTGGGATGTTCTCTTCTGATATGGCTCTGGGCAAGGTACAACCTTCTGGTCGTAAAGGAATCTGTGCCAGAATCTTGAATAGAGTAAGTGTAATGTTGTATGCTCCATTCCTCCGTTATACCAGTCTACCGGAAGCCAGTACTTAAGTGCTTCCTGACTTGCGAGTGTCTCTGTGTTATGTGGATCTGTATATCTTAAGAAATACCATGATGATCCAGCCCACTGAGGCATTGTATCAGTCTCTCTCTTAGCTGGTCCGCCACAGCATGGGCATGTTGTATTAACCCAGTCTGTCATGGCTGCAAGAGGTGATTCTCCATTATCTGTAGGCATATAACTTTCTACCTCTGGAAGAAGTAATGGAAGTTCGCTCTCATCAACTGGAACATAGCCACATTTGTCACAATGAACAATTGGAATAGGCTCGCCCCAGTATCTCTGACGAGAGAACACCCAGTCACGGAGCTTATAATTAACCTTTGCATTACCAATTCCCTTTTCTGTAAGGAATTCAATCATCTTTTCCTTAGCTTCTTTAACTTCAAGTCCGTTAATGAAATCCGAATTAATAAGAACACCTGTTGCTACATCTGTAAATGCTGCCTCATTAACATCAACTTCTTCACCGTTCTTTGCTACAACCTGAATGATAGGAAGGTTAAATTTCTTGGCAAACTCCCAGTCTCTTTCATCGTGAGCAGGAACAGCCATGATAGCACCTGTACCATAGCTCATAAGTACATAATCTGATACCCAGATTGGAACTTCCTTGCCATTAACCGGATTAACTGCCTTAAGTCCGTCAATCTCTACACCTGTCTTATCCTTTGCAAGCTCTGCTCTCTCGAAATCTGACTTTCTTGAAGCCTGCTCTCTATAGCTTTCTATTTCATCCCAGTTCTTAATCTCGTCCTTATACTTATCAAGATATGGATGCTCTGGTGATACAACCATATAAGTAACACCGAAAAGTGTATCGCATCTTGTTGTATATATTCTTAACTTATCTTCCTTACCAGCAATTGCAAAATCAACCTCAGCACCTGTAGAACGTCCAATCCAGTTCTTCTGCTGTGTCTTAACTCTCTCGATATAATCAACATGGTCAAGTCCTTCTATAAGCTTATCTGCATAATCAGTAATCTTAAGCATCCACTCACTCTTGACCTTACGGACAACAGGTGAACCACATCTTTCACATACACCATTAACTACTTCTTCATTTGCAAGACCTACCTTACATGAAGTACACCAGTTGATAGGCATCTCCTGCTTATATGCAAGTCCAGCCTTAAAAAGCTTAAGGAAAATCCACTGAGTCCACTTATAATAATCAGGATCTGTAGTATTAATCTCTCTGTCCCAGTCAAATGAATAACCAATTGACTGAAGCTGTTCCTTAAAATGATCTATATTATTCTTAGTAACTATCTTAGGGTGAATCTTGTTCTTAATAGCATAGTTCTCAGTTGGAAGACCAAATGCATCCCAACCCATTGGATATAAAACATTATATCCCTGCATTCTTCTCTTTCTTGCTACAATATCAAGCGCTGTATATGGTCTTGGATGACCTACATGAAGTCCCTGTCCTGATGGATATGGAAACTCTACAAGTGCATAATACTTTGGTTTTGAATAATCATTAGTTGCAGCAAAGGCTTTTTCATCCTGCCATACCTGCTGCCACTTCTTTTCAACTGTTTTGTGGTTATATACTGCCGACATAACACATTCCTCCTTAAAAACGCATAAAAACATTCTACACACATCACTTTAATTTGTCAATTAAATAGCCGCCTTTACATTATTGCTTTAAAGTGTTAAAATACCACTATTCGCATGAATATTAATATTTCTTACATGGAGGTTATAACATATGAAGACAAAGGTTGGATTCATAGGTTTCGGACTCATTGCAGGATCCTTAGCCCATGCCCTTAAAGAAAGCGGCAGGGATTATCATATAACTGCCACAAGCAGACATTTAGAACCAGTAATCGCTGCGGTTGCTGATGGTATTGTTGATGTCGCTGCTCCTGCGGTAGACGAAACATTTGCACAATGTGACATAATCCTGTTATGCACACCTGTAATTACTATCACAGAATATCTTACAAAACTAAAAGCCATTGCCAGTCCGGACTGCATAATTACCGACGTTGGAAGTGTCAAGACTATCATACATGAAGCAGCAGATTCATTAGGACTTAATGACCGCTTTATTGGTGGACATCCTATGGCTGGCTCCGAAAAAACAGGTTATGAGAATTCAGGTTCATCAATTATAAAAGGTGCAAGGTACATAATCACACCGACCAAAGAAACCAAGCCTGAAAAAATCGAATTCATGAAACAATTTGCATCAGATGTTGGCATGCGTCCTATCGTCATGGATTACCATGTGCATGACAAATCTGTTGCTGCCATAAGCCATGTTCCACATCTTTTATCAACTGCACTCGTTCATGTAGTATCAGATAATGATGACGAAGAAAAGCATATGCAGTTACTTGCCGCAGGTTGCTTTCGTGACATGTCAAGAGTTGCAGCTTCTTCTCCTGAAATGTGGGAACAGATATGTTTAACTAACAGCTCTGCAATCAGCAACATTCTTGAACAGTATATTGATATGCTTGAAACAATCAAAGATAACATTGACAAAAAGACACCAGGCTATGTCGCCAGTCTTTTTGAGATGTCAAGAGAATACAGGAATTCCTTGGAAAGCAGACACCCAGAGCACTAAGCCCTGGGTGTTTTTATTTACAATCATCACACCTTAAAACAGCCACCGCCTACGAATTCCCGTAATATAGAATCGATTGGTACGTTCTCGTAGCCGCATGGAAGGAAATAGTTCATGAACTTAAGCAGTCTGTTTGCTTCTTGATATTCAGGGTCAGATTCTGTTACCTGAAAAAGTATAGGCTCAACGAATGGTTTTAATACGCATGGTTCATATGGCATTGCTGAGTTAAACATAACATCCGCCTGCTCCTGGAATGGGAAGATATTCTTCTCTTCACCTCTTCTTACAGACTCCCACATCGAAAGGGTCTTCTTTGCAGATGCTCCTCTTGTCCTGTAATCTCTTACAAGCCTTCTTAAAAGTCTTCCATCTGTAGTTGATACCCTGTTATGTTCGTCAACATTAAGCTGTGTAAGTGCACTAATATATATCTTGAATTTACTGTCTATTGGAAGTGAATATGATAATTCATCATTAAGACAATGAATTCCTTCTATTACAAGAACATCCTCTTCCCCTAACTGTAAGAAATTACCATTATATTCTTTCCTTCCGAACTTAAAGTTAAATTCCGGCAGCTCCACTTTTTCTCCATTAAGAAGTCTGGTCATATGCTGATTAAAAAGTTCAATGTCTACTGCATGAAGGTCTTCATAATTGTAATCACCATTCTCATCAATAGGTGTCTGCTCTCTTTCAACAAAGTAATTATCGACAGCAATTGGGTGTGGCTTATATCCATTAGCCATAAGCTGAATTGATAATCTATGTGAAAATGTTGTCTTTCCTGAAGAAGATGGACCGGCTATCATGATGAATTTAGTATGCGGTCTTTTCTTTATCTCATCAACTATCTCAACAATTTTCTGTTCCTGAAGTGCCTCCTGCGTAAGCATAAAAGAAGTCATATCCCCATTAGTTATATGGTCATTAAGTTCTCCAACCGTAGACATGCCAAGCATCTTTGCCCAGCTTGTGCTTTCCTTTAACACATTAAACAGCTTTGTTTGTGGATTAAATTCAGGAACTTCAAGAGGTGCGTTCTTAACCGGTAGCTGTAACACTATTCCCTCGTCATACAGGAATATGTCAAATACCCCAAGCATGCCTGTAGAAGATGCCATATATCCGTAGAAATAATCTTTGTAGCCATTCAGGTCATACACATTAACAAATGAACTTCTTCTGTATTTGAACAGTGATGTCTTATCTGTCATTCCTTTTTCTTTAAAAAGATTCATAGCATCAGATATCTTCATCAGCTCTTTCTTGATTGGAAGATCCTTCTCAACCATACTGTGCATAACTGACTTAACTTCATCTATAAACTCTTTGTCAGGTCTGAAGTCTCCATCAAATGTGCAGTACAGTCCCTTGCTTAAAGAATATTCAACAACAACTCTGTCAATATTCCTGTCTATCTTATCTATGGCTGCAAGCATAAGAAGAACCACGCTTCTTCTATATGTCTCGTTACCTATTGATGTCGAAGTTGTAACAAATGTAACATCACTATCAGGGATATATTCTTCTCCAAGTTCTTTAAGCTTACCATTAACATTAGCGAGTATAATCTCATCCTTATATTCGTTCTGCTTCTCTGCTGCAAGCTGTGCCAGTGTCATTCCCATAGCATCCTCCTCTTACGCATCAGTCATAATATGACAATGCATCCATAATTATATTATTCTTCTGCAAAAGCTGCTGTAATCTTAACTTAACCGTAGGATTACTTTCATCTTTCTTAAGACTGTTACTTATCCCATCATTAGTTTCTTTCTCTTTTATAAGATATTCATAAAGAGTCTTATCTTTGCTCTCTAAAAGCTTCCATCCGTACTGATATTGCGTCTCACTGTATTCAGAATAAACATTTTCGTCTGACTTTCTACATTTGATAATAAAATAATACTTACCATCTTCCTTAAGCATCTTCTCATCATCAACAACCAATCTCTGTGAAACAAGAAAATGTCTGAAATCTCCTACTTCTGACTGCGGTGATACTATAAGTGTTGTATTCCGGGTAATAACATTCATTCCCTTAGTTACAATATCAGCTATAAGCCTGCCACCCATACCACATATGGTTATAATATCAGCTTCATTCGCTGAAAGCTTTTCCAATCCGTCTGAAAGTCTTGTCTGTATTCTGTCCTCTAAACAATTATCACATATATGCTTCTTTGCCTTATCGAGTGGACCTTTTCTTAAATCCATCGCAATAGCAGACCGAGCTATTCCTTCCTGCACAAGATATATAGGAAGATAGCCGTGGTCTGTCCCTATGTCAGCCACGACTGCTCCCTTTTCACACATATGTGCAACTGTTCTTAATCTGTCAGATATTCTTACCATAACTTAATCCTAATCAAGATAATCTCTTAACTTACGGCTGCGGCTTGGGTGTCTTAACTTTCTTAAAGCCTTGGCTTCAATCTGTCTGATACGTTCTCTTGTTACATTGAATTCTTTACCAACTTCCTCAAGAGTTCTTGCTCTTCCATCATCCATACCAAATCTTAATCTTAATACCTTCTGCTCTCTGTCTGTAAGAGTTCCAAGAACTTCTACAAGCTGTTCCTTAAGAAGTGTAGAAGCTGCTGCCTCTGCCGGAACAGGAACATTATCATCCTGAATGAAATCTCCAAGATGGCTGTCTTCCTCTTCACCAATAGGTGTCTCTAAAGATACCGGTTCCTGCGAAATCTTCTGAATCTCTCTTACCCTCTCTACAGGAATATCCATATTCTCTGCAATCTCCTCTGGTGATGGTTCTCTTCCAAGTTCCTGAAGCAGCTGTCTCTGTACTCTTACAAGCTTGTTAATTGTCTCTACCATATGAACAGGAATTCTTATAGTACGGGCCTGGTCAGCTATAGCTCTTGTAATAGCCTGTCTGATCCACCATGTAGCATATGTACTGAACTTGAATCCTTTTCTGTAATCGTATTTCTCAACAGCCTTTATAAGACCTAAGTTACCTTCTTGAATAAGATCAAGGAACTGCATACCACGTCCAACATAACGTTTTGCAATACTTACAACAAGTCTTAAGTTAGCTTCTGCAAGTCTTTTCTTGGCTTCCTCATCTCCTTCTTCCATTCTCTTGGCATACTCAATCTCTTCATCAGCACTAAGAAGAGGTACTTTACCTATCTCCTTCAGATACATTCTTACCGGATCATCAAGACCAATTCCATCAGGAACAGAAAGATCTATCTTCTCAATATCAATCTCATCTTCATCATCAAGAATAATATCCTCATCTTCATCAGGTACATCATTCATTCTTACATCTACTTTTTTTAGCTCAAGAATTTCAAATACCTTCTCCATTCTGTCAGCTTCAAAATCTGTATCCTGAAAATATGTCATAATTTCCTGATAATCAAGTACATTCTTTTTCTTCTTGGCTATTGCAAGAATACCCTCTATCTTCTCCCAGAATTTAGCTTCCTGTGCTTCTGCATCATCTGCGTCACTGTTTTCTGTCTCTTCTTTTACTTCTTCTTTAATCTCATCTTTCTTAGTTGTCTTCTTTGCTGCTGCTTTTTTTGCAGGAGTCTTCTTTTCTGTTGTCTTTTCTTCCTTAGTCTCCTTAACATTCTCTTCTAATGTTTCTACCATTTTCTTAGCCATTTCTCTTCTCCATTCTTCTTCGCGTAACACGCTCTATATATTTATAACTTAATATGAATCTGATTCAGCTTCTGCTGTTCAATTATTATCTCCTGCATACGCTTAGGGTCTACAGTCTTATTAAGTTCATCATTAAGGCTGTTTGCCTTAATTCTGATAACAATGTCATTAAGAGTTTTTTCTCTTTCCAGATTATTAAGACTCTCATTCAGGTCTGCCGAAAACATTGCTGCGACTTCCGTATGTTCTTCTGTTGTTGCATAATCAGCTATAATTGCAGCAGGGCTTATATTTCCCGTCCCATACTGTTCATATACTTTCTCTGCCACACCCGAAAATAACGGGTCAATAAAATCCTCCGGCTTAATGTAACCCGCAACCTTATCAAATATGTCCCTGTCACTTATGAGCCATGTAAGAAGCATTTTCTCTGCCTGTCTTAAACCATCTTCACGCTTCTTCTTCGGCTTACGCTCAACAGTTGGCTGCGGAGTACCTGCACCTGCATTTCTTGAAATAATCCCTTCCTGATTACCAAGCCTTGATACCATCTGCCTCATGCCATCTTCTGGTATCATAAACTGCCTGCACACTGCTTTCAGGTAATTATCACGTTCCAGCTTTTCTTTAAATGTAACAAGCTTTGCTGCAACTTCTCTTTCAAATGCAGTCTCGCTTTCCGGATCCCCCCTGTCGTAATTTCTTAACATGGTTCTTATCTCATACATAAAGCTGTTCTCTGCATTATCAATTCTTTCCTGAAATGCCTCTGCACCCATAGCCTTAATAAACTCATCAGGATCCTTATATGGCCGCATATTAATTACCTTCGTTGAAAGCCCTGCTTCCTTAAGAATCGGAATTGCCCGGAGTGCCGCCTTAACTCCTGCCTCATCGCTGTCATAGGTTATAAGCACATTATCTGTATATCTCTTTAACAGCCTTGCATGTCCCTGCGTCAGTGCAGTTCCTAGTGACGCAACTGCCTGGTTAAAGCCCGCCTGATGCATTGATATAACATCCATATAGCCTTCACATATTATCATGTTAGGCTTTCTTGATGTTCTTGCAATATTAAGTCCATACAGATTACGGCTCTTATCAAACAGCCTTGTCTCCGGTGAATTAAGGTACTTTGGCTTGGCATCACCCATAACTCGTCCACCAAATCCTATGACCTTATTATTAATATCCATGATTGGAAAAATCACTCTGTTCCAGAATTTCTCATGAATACCTCTCTCATAAGTAAAAAGTCCTGATTCTTTCAGAATATCATCATCATAACCTTTGTCCTTCAACAGCTTGTACAGATTACCTGTTGACTGAGTAGCATACCCCAGTCCAAAGCTGTTAATTGTACTGTCAGACAATTCACGCTTCTTAAGATAATCAAGACCGTTTTTTCCCTTCTCACTTCTAAGCTGCCTGTAATAATATGTGGCAGCAATCTTATTAATCTCTAAAAGACGGTCTCTTATTCCTCTTTCTTTGCGGTCTTCTTCTGACATAGATGTCTGCGGCAGTGCGACTCCGGCTCTCTCACCCAGCATCTTAACTGCCTCTAAGAATGTCATATTCTCATATTCCATTACAAATGTTATGACATTACCACCAACTCCGCATCCAAAACAATGATATAACTGCCGCTGTCCTGAAACCGAAAATGATGGTGACTTTTCATTATGAAACGGACATAGTCCGGTATATGAACTTCCATTCTTTTTTAATTTGACATACCCGGATATAACATCAACTATATCATTCCGGGATATTACTTCATCTATTACTTCTCTTGAATACATTACTTCATCCCTTCCAGGCCTTTGGTACAAAGATTTCCTGAAACTTGCTTATTGAATACTGATCACTCATGCCAGCTATATAATCACACACAACCTGCTCCGGTCTTTCATCAAATTCTGTTATAAATCTCTTATATGTATCCGGCAGTTTATCTGTGTTCGCAACATAGTATCTGTACAATTCTGTTATCAGCTTATCTGCTTTCGCTTCCTCACTTTTAGCTGTCGGATTAAGATACAGACTTTCAAACATGAATTTTCTTAATTCTGTCATTGCTTTACGTACAGGTTCTGACATTACAAGATCATTCTTTCCTATGCTGTTCATTATTATATCGCTAATCATCGTATTAAGTCTTTCCTTGGTTGAATTACCAAGAACATCCGTATATTCTGACGGAATGTCGCTTTCCTTCAATATCCCTGCTCTTATTCCATCATCTATATCATGATTAATATACGCTATCTTATCGGAAAGTCTTACTGCTTTTCCTTCAAGAGTTGATGGATTACCTGATGTTCTATGGTTCAATATTCCATCACGCACTTCCCATGTAAGGTTAAGTCCCTGGCCATCCTTTTCAAGAAATTCAACAACTCTTATACTCTGTCTGTAATGAGCAAATCCCATAGGACATAAAGAATTAAGTGTTCTCTCACCTGCATGTCCAAAAGGTGTATGTCCAAGGTCATGTCCCAATGCAATAGCTTCTGTCAGATCTTCATTAAGATTAAGCGCCCTTGCTATACTTCTTGCAATCTGGGCAACCTCTAAGGTATGAGTCAGTCTTGTTCTGTAATGGTCTCCCTCTGGTGCAAGAAACACCTGCGTCTTATGCTTTAAACGCCTGAATGCCTTACAATGAATAATTCTGTCTCTGTCTCTCTGATATATTGTCCTCATAGGGCATGGTTCTTCATCTCTGTCGCGTCCTCTTGACTCATCAGAAAAACTTGCATATGGGCTGAATATCAGATGTTCCCTCTTTTCCTGTTCCTCTCTAATGTTCATCTGTATGTGCCTCCCGCACTGAAACACTAATTTTAAAGCTCACAATTTAATTATTCAACAAAACATGTGTTTTTCCTTTTTTATTTTTTAAAATTTTTCACAAAATAATCATTTGTTATTATCATTACCCACATTATGGACTGAAAAACCCGCCAAATGCCCCTGCAGCCACACATGCAGCTACTGACATGACGATATTATTACTACTGTCCGGTGCCTGTTTCTTCATTATTGCAGCTATTACCAATAACACTGTAATATACACTGCTCCATATATAATTCCTACGGCCACTCTCCTCCTTTTTATCATCCAGGCACTAAGCATCGCACCGGTAAAGCTTCCCGCCACATATATTCCAAATATAATATTATCAACCGCTTTCTCGTCAAGTATAAATTTTCTCATAAGATATGTAAGAAGTCCGAGCATAAGCAGCGTTATTACATATCCTGCAATAAGAGATTGCACCATTTTTCTTATATAATCCATTGATTTCCTTTGTTGTCCTCTTTTTATTAATTGTATGATTAAAAATGTTATCTTATGATTATCTCCTGTTTTCTTTAATAGCACTTGACGGCACAATGTGTGTACTGTAAAATGAGAAGAAATATTTTAATTTTGAGACTGGAGGGATTTTTCTTGGATACGGATAGTATTATCCAACTTATTGCAATTGTTATTTTATTGGTTTTATCAGCATTTTTCTCATCTGCAGAGACTTCATTTATCACTGTGAACAGAATCAAAGTGCTGTCTTTAGTTGAAGAGGGTAATAAGAGGGCTGCTCTTGTAATTAAGATTATTGACCAGCCGGCAAAGATGCTCTCTGCTGTTCTTATTGGCAATAATATAGTCAATATCAGCTGTTCTGCATTAGCTACATCATTTACAATCAGTGTATGGGGTAATAAGGCGACAGGTATTGTTACCGGTGTTCTTACGCTTCTTGTTCTTATATTTGGTGAAATTACACCTAAGAATACAGCCAACATGTATGCCACTAATATGGCAATGGCTTATGCTCCTATAATATGGGTACTTATGATTGTTCTTACACCTGTTATATTCATAGTTGACCACCTTGCAGGCTTCTTCTTATGGTTATTAAGAATTGACAATAACAAGAAGAAAGATATATTTACTGAGGATGAGATTCGAACCATTGTTAATGTAAGCCAGCAGGAAGGTGTAATTGAATCTAACGAAAAGAAAATCATTAATAACCTATTTGATTTTGGTGATTCAACAGCTAAGGATGTTATGATTCCAAGAATTGATATGACTCTTGCTGATGTCAGTTCATCATATGATGATATAATTTCTCTGTTCAGGCAGACAATGTATACACGTATTCCTATTTATGAGAATACACCTGATAACGTAATCGGCATTCTTAATATCAAGGATTTAATTGTCAATCCTTCTGATAACGATACATTTAACATAAGGAACATTATCAGAAAGCCATTCTTTACATTTGAACAGAAGAATACTTCTGACCTGTTTAAGGAAATGCAGTTAAGTTCAACAAGCATTGCCATTGTCCTTAGTGAGTATGGAACAACATCTGGAATGATTACTACAGAAGACCTGCTTGAAGAGATTGTCGGTGAAATTCGTGATGAATATGATACTGACGAAAAGGAAGCTTTATCTAAGATTAATGATACTACATACAGAGTTGATGGCTCATTTAAGCTTGACGATTTAAACGATGAACTTGGCACTAAACTTGAATCTGAAGATAACGATTCAGTTGGCGGACTTATCGTTGAAAGACTTGACAGACTTCCTAAAGCCGGTGATAAAATCACTATTGGTAATGTCTGGATGTTTGTCGAAAAGGTTGCTTCTAACAGAGCTGAATCTGTTATTGTAAAGATTATACCTGATAAGAAAGACGAAACTAAAAAAGCTAATTAATTTTATAAAAAATGCTGTGCATTAACATCATCTTGTTAACGCACAGCATTTTTATTATTAATACTTATATATTACTGATTAAAGTGCCTTGATTCTCTCAAGTGCCTTTACTGTATTCTCATATGAGCCGAATGCTGTCAGTCTGAAGTATCCTTCACCACTTGGTCCGAATC
>ENA-UPXB01001961-UPXB01001961.1-human-gut-metagenome-genome-assembly--contig:-NODE-1961-length-12288-cov-25.704611_pt1 | contig 12288 bp, 11 predicted proteins | sample MGYA00250055_ERZ773386 | MGnify/ENA primary metagenome ERZ773386 (study PRJEB29103, sample SAMN06111974) | human gut metagenome | biome: human gut; feature: ankylosing spondylitis patient; material... | reverse complement strand
GATACAGGTACAGGCATGACAGAAGAGGAACAGAAACAAGCGTTCGGTGCGTTTGAACGTCTATCAAATGCCGCCGCAAAGGAGGGTTTCGGGCTTGGGCTTGCCATAATGCGTAATATTGTGTCGATGCTTGGCGGAACAATCCGTTTAGACAGCAAGAAAGGGAAAGGCAGTCGTTTCACAGTTGAAATTTCTATGCAGGAAGCTGAAGAACAGCTTGGATATACAAGCAATACACCTGTTTATCATAACAATAAATTCCATGATGTTGTCGCCATTGACAATGATGAGGTATTACTTCTGATGCTGAAAGAGATGTATTCCCAAGAAGGAATACACTGCGACACTTGCACCGATGCTGCGGCACTGATGGAAATGATACGCCAGAAAGAATACAGCCTGTTGCTGACAGACTTGAATATGCCCGATATAAACGGTTTCGAATTGCTGGAACTGTTGCGTTCGTCCAACGTGGGCAATTCACCAACAATCCCGGTGGTTGTGGCAACCGCTTCGGGCAGTTGTAACAAAGGGGAACTATTGGCAAAAGGCTTTGCCGGATGCCTGTTCAAACCGTTCTCCATATCGGAACTGATGGAGGTTTCCGACAGGTGTGCCATAAAAGCGACACCGGACGGGAAACCGGACTTTTCCGCCTTATTGTCCTATGGCAATGAAGCCGTCATGCTGGAAAAGTTGATAACTGAAACAGAAAAGGAAATGCAGGCGGTACGGGATGCAGCAAAAGAAAAAGACCTGCAAAAGCTGGATTCCCTGATCCACCACCTGCGCAGTTCGTGGGAGGTGCTCCGTGCCGACCAACCGCTGAATGTACTTTACGGATTGCTTCGTGGCGATGCTCTCCCGGATGGTGAAGCGTTAAGCCATGCCGTGACTGCCGTGCTGGATAAGGGAGTGGAAATAATACGGTTGGCAGAAGAGGAAAGGAGAAAATACGAAGATGAATAAGACAAAAATAATTGTGGTGGAAGACAACATCGTGTATTGCGAATATGTCTGCAATATGCTGTCACGGGAGGGCTACCGCAATATGAAGGCTTACCACCGTTCTCAGTGTTCGCTCAACTCTATCTTGGCTATAAATGTTGTTTGCAACCAAATAGTAAGGTGGTCGGTGTCAATATTGTATCGGCAGAAAATGGAGAAACATCCATTGCTGATTATAAATGGCACATGGAGATGTTTAATTATCTGGATAATAAATTCACACGAGGTGTGAAGAAATCTCTCCATGCCGGAGAATTGACGTTGGGGCTGGTTGAGCCGGAAGAAATGAGCAACCATATCAGTCAGGCCGTCTTAACGGCGCATGCTAATCGTATCGGACATGGGGTGGATATCGCTTTTGAAACAAATAGTATAGATTTGCTGGATAGTATGAAAATTAGAGATATACCGGTTGAAATCAACCTGACAAGCAATGAATTTATCCTTGGTGTAAAAGACGATGTTCATCCGTTTATGCTTTACCGTCAGGCCGGTGTTCCAATGGTTATCTCTACGGATGACCCTGGTATTCTGCGAACAAGCCTGACCCAGCAATATGTACTGGCCACATTGCGTTATGGACTATGCTATTCTGATATTAAGAAACTTGTTCTTAATAGCATCAAATACTCTTTTGCCCCTAATATAAATGAATTGATGGATAAATTAAACAAAGAGTTCACTGTATTTGAAAAGAAATGGTGCCGTAATCTACAAATTATCAATTCATGGGATAAACCATGATTCATAGAGATTAGACAGCAAACCTTTATACGTTTCATTCGATGTTATTTTCGGTTTTGTCATATAATACATGTCTTCGCCCTTTTAGCTTGCCTTTTTATATCTAATTTAAACTATAGATTACCATAGACTAAATAAATTTGCCCTATACATTATATATATAGGGCTTTTTTCTTGCTTTTTAAGTCTAAATCTAATAACTTTGAAAAATCAAGTATAATTTAGACTATGGGAGAAATAATTGGATATGCCAGAGTAAGTACAAGGGAGCAGAACCTCTCTTCTCAGATAGATGCACTGAACAATGCCGGTTGCATCCGAATCTTCACAGACAAAATCTCCGGAAAAGAGTTCAAGCGTGAAGGTCTGACTGCTTGCTTAGATTACCTTCGTGCCGATGACACACTTGTCATTTACCGACTTGACCGATTAGGCAGATCCGTAAAGGAAATGCTTGACCTTTGTGCCAAACTGGAGCAACGGCGAATCAAACTTGTTTCCCTTCAGGACAATCTTGATACTTCTACCGCTGTCGGCAGGTTTACCATGCAGATACTTGCATCACTGGCCGAGTATAACCGCAATCTTATTCTTGAAGGTTGCAAAGCCGGAATCGAGGCCGCCAAGAAGAGGGGTGTAAAGTTCGGAAGACAGGAAGGGACTAAGATGAAAAAACCGAAGAAGGAAGCTGTCATCCAACTCTACAAGGCTGGTACAGCCGTACAGCAGATAATGGAGATAACCGGCATCAAGGCAAAACAGACAATTTATAACTATCTGTCCGAAGAGGATATTCAACCAAACAGAAAATAATTATTCACAAATCACTCATAGAAGACCTTTGCGTCTTATCCGACTAAAAATGGTCAAAAGCCACTTCTTATCAAACTAAAAATGGTCTAATTTGTATTTAAAGAGCTTCTTATTTACTATATTTGTAGCAAATATTGATTTGTAAAATATGAGTATCGCACTGAATATTTCGGAAATCCTTTTCGCTGGTATAGATATGAGTGAAAGCAAAAGGAAGAAAATGGTAAATGAAGGCAGTATCCGTAAGATAACATCTAAGATATATACTCCCAATATGGTGGATTCATTGGAGGATATAGTCAAGCGCAATGTTTTTCGCATTTTAGGTTTCCTTTTCCCTCATGCTGTAATCAGTCATAGGAGTGCTTTTGAGTTAAAACCTACTGAAGCCGGAGATATTTACCTTACATACGAATATACGAAGAATGTGAAACTTCCGGGTTTAAAGGTTCACTTGATGGAAGGACATGGCGGTGGTGAACGTGACATGCCCTTCATAGAGAATCTATATATATCAAGTGCTGAAAGAAGAACATTGGAGAATCTACAGGCCAGTCGTTCACGTGGTGGTGTGTCTAAGTGCTTACCTCGTGAATATATTGAAAACTACTTGGAAAAACATCTTCAGGTGAATGGAGAAAAAGGGCTGAACGATTTCAGGGATAAGGCGAGAGAATGCTCGTTGGAGCTTGGTATGAAAGAGGAGTTCAATACTCTCAATTCTATCATAGGCGCGTTGTTACTTACAAGACCAGTATCTATATTGACTTCTTCAGGTGCCGTGGCCAGAGCAAGCGGTGAACCGTTTGATGCTGAGCGTGTCAAACTCTTCGGTGTCCTGTTTGAGGCATTGCATAACCAACCGTTTGAAACTATAGATGAACCTAATGTTGAAACATCTGCCTTTCGGAATTTTGCTTTTTTCGAGAGCTATTTCTCCAATTATATTGAAGGTACGGAATTTGAAATAGAGGATGCGAGACAGATTATAGAAACCGGACAGCCGCTGCCTGCTCGCAATGCAGATTCTCATGACGTACTTGGTACTTTTCACATCGTGGCAAGTCGCAGAGAAATGAGACGTGTTCCTTCGTCATCGGATGAACTGATAGATATTCTTCAAGACAGACATCGGGTGATGATGGCTGCTCGCCCTGAAAAGAATCCAGGTATGTTCAAGATGCAGAATAATCATGCCGGTGATACTCATTTTGTGGATTGCACGCTGGTTAGAGGGACACTGAGAAAAGGTTTTGAATATTATCAGGCATTGGATAATGCATTTGCCAAATCTCTCTTCATGCTATTTATGATTAGCGAGGTACATCCTTTTACTGACGGGAATGGCCGTATTTCCAGAATTATGATGAATGCGGAACTGGTGGCCGCTGACCAGTCGAAGATTATTATTCCGACTGTATTCAGAGAGGATTATCTAAATGCCCTTCGCAGATTGACAAGAAGAAATGATCCGAGTGTCCTTATAAGAGCTATTTCCCGTGTAAGACAATTCAGCGCCAATATTCAGGGTGATGACTTTGATGCTACACGAAATTATCTAGAACATTGCAACGCTTTTAAAGATGCTGACGGGTACATTCTTAAGTTTTGAATCTGTTACAGAATCAAAACGTACACTATTATAAATAATTTCAAATCGTTAATTCATAATTAATAGAACACTTATTATGACAAAGGAAGATTTTATAAAGAAATTCCCCGATATAAAGGTACAGCAGTTTGAAACTGAAACTATACTCAGTAAACAGGAAATCATGGATATCGTAGAGCAGGCTACACAATCTATGGATATGGGCCTTGTCTATTATGAACATTGTGGATGCAACATAACTGTTTTTACCTCAGATAAGATGAAAGCCGAACTTGCCAAGATGGTACCAGGCTACCAAGTTACAGACCCGAATACTGGAGAAACCGGAACTATCGTATCAGAAAAATATATAGTTTGCGGCAATTACTGCGTAAGGGTGGAGTTCCCTTCCGGTACAGATGTTTATGATTGTGATTTCTTTGTTGAATAATATTCTGTATAAATTCCAAACAAAATGGAACAAGGAGAAATAATACTATATCAGCCTAATGATTCTCTTAGACTAGAAGTTAGGTTAGATGGAGATAATGTATGGTTGAATCGTTCACAACTTGCTGAACTATTTGACCGTGATGTAAAGACAATTGGTAAGCATATTAATAATGCTCTTAAAGAAGAACTGGATAATGTTCCAGTTGTCGCAAAATTTGCGACAACTGCTGCTGATGGTAAAGTTTATCAGACTGAACATTATAATCTTGATATGGTTATATCTGTTGGTTTTCGAGTAAAATCAAGAAGAGGTGTTGACTTTAGAAGGTGGGCGAATACCATTCTTAAAGAATATATGCTTAAAGGATATGCTATTAATCAACGTATTGAACAACTTGAAAAAACTGTCGCCTTACATTCGGAAAAGATAGACTTCTTTGTCCGTACCTCACTGCCACCGGTGGAAGGTATCTTCTTTGACGGACAGATATTCGATGCCTACAAGTTTGCAACGGATCTTATCAAAACCGCCAGAAAATCCCTTCTTTTGATAGACAACTATGTCGATGAATCTGTATTGCTTATGCTGAGCAAACGCAATCCGGGTGTGTCGGCCACTATCTATACGCAGAAGATTACGGCACAGCTTCAGCTTGACCTTGATAAGCATAATGACCAGTACCCGCCCATCAATATCAGAACCTACCGGAGCAGTCATGACCGTTTCCTGATAGTTGACGATAAAGAGGTTTACCATATAGGAGCTTCATTAAAAGATCTCGGCAAGAAATTGTTTGCTTTCTCGAAGTTGGAGATAGATCCCGGACTTATAACTGACAAACTGTAAGAAAATATATAATGAAACCCACCGACACATCCCAAACCCCAGATGGTAGCATCCCTACTCCAGGCAGCTACCCTCTCTACGAATACCCGGCATATACCTTCGACAAAAAGTATGAGAATGACGAGTTCCAGAAAAAGGTAATCACCCTCGACAGCGGCTATCACCTGGTTCTGGCTCCTCCGGGATGCGGCAAGACGGATATCCTTGCCGAAAGGGTGGTTCGTGCCCTCTCATGCGGTGTGCCGTTGGATGACATGCTCTGTCTGACCTTCACTAACAGGGCGGCCAGAGGTATGCGCTCCAGAATACTCGAAAGGCTTCAGTCTTCAGGAGATATGAGCCTGTTTGTCGGAAACGTACACCGTTTCTGTTCGCACTACCTCTTTGACAACAATGTGGTGGCACGTGATACCACCGTCATAGACGAACAGGAATCTTTGTCCATTATGGCTTCCATTTTCGGCTGGAAAGAAGGTTCCTATGCCGGCAATGGCTATAATCGTGTTCTTACCAATGCCATCAAGTTGCAGCATCTTGGCTATATGATTGCCAACGGATGCCCTAAGGAGTTCCTGATGCACACCGACCTGATCCGCACGTTTGACTATAAGACACTGTTCAAGCTGGTGTCCCTCGATTACACGATGGAGAACTTTGCCGGACTCTATACTGGTGCTGTTTTTCCGAAAGTAGATACTTCCGGTCAGCCGTCAAGGTACTTGGATGACTGCCTCCAGCAGTTCAAGTTTGCAAGAAAATACCAACAGTACAAAGAAGAAAGGAACCTGGTTGACTTCGATGACCTGCTTATCCTGACCTATATCCACGCTTCACAGCATCAGGAAAGGCTGAAGAAATATTCCTGGATTCAGATTGACGAGGTTCAGGATCTCTCCCCTTTTCAGTTCGGTATCATCGACCTGTTTACTGACCATTCTAAGGAAAACGTGACTCTTTATCTCGGAGACGAGCAGCAGGCAATCTTCTCATTCATAGGCGCAAAGCTCGCAACGCTTGAATGGTTGCGTGAACGCTGTGGAGAGAACATGCACCGCCTGTATTTCAACTACCGTTCCCCGAAATATCTCTTGGATGTCTTCAACACATACGCCAACATGGAGCTTGATGTTGACCCTCATTTCCTGCCCAAGACTAACAATCTTACTGAAGCCGGACAGGATTCTCTCTGCATCATGTCCGCTCCTGAAAAGGACGATGAAGTAAGACTTGTGGCCGAAAGTGTTGGCAGTTTCTGTACCTCGCATCCTGATGAAAGGGTGGCTGTTCTTGTGCCCTGGAACAAGGATGCAGACCAGATTTCGCATGAACTCTCCGACCGCAATATCCCCCACTTCAAGATTTCCGGAACAGATCTTTTCACTACCCGTCAGGCGCAGCTTCTGTTTGCCCATCTGCAGGTGGTGTATATGGATTCCAACATGATGGCTTGGTCAAAGATCCTGACCGGTATAGGCATATTCAATGAAGACTCCGAGGCTCGCCGCTTTGTGAAGCATCTCCGTGACAACTACCTGCTGCCGTCTGATTTTCTCAACTACACGCGCAGCTCATACATGCTGGAACTTTACAGGTGCTGCCAGGGCGAATATGTTATCTTTGATACGGAAACCACAGGCTTGAATGTCTTTGAGGATGACATCGTACAGATTGCGGCCATCAAGGTGAATGCCGGGAATATTACCGACCGCTTCAACATCATCCTTCACACAGACAAGCCGATACCGGCTATGCTCGGAGGCATTGTAAACCCTCTTCTTCAGGAATATGAGCGTGCGGAAAAGGTTGACCGTAAGACCGGCCTGTGTGCGTTTATGGACTTCGTGGGTGACTGTACCCTTATCGGCCAGAACGTGGAATATGACTGCAATATCCTTGACTACAATCTCCGTAGGTATTGCGGTGACTTCTCTTTCCCTTCTGTTCATCCTCTGTATTTCGACACTCTCAGGGTGGCACGTATCATAGCTCCACGCCTGAAGTCCTACAAGCTCAAAGCTCTGCTGGAGGTCTTCGATCTCGAAGGTGAGAACTCCCATCTGGCTGATGATGACATCATCGCCACCAAATCCGTGCTTGACCACTTCCTGAGTATCTTTGCTGCCAGCTTGCAGCAGCACATCGACTGCCTTCAGAACAACTCTGCCGTGGCCGAGCTGTTCCGCAGAGCCTATGCCGACATCTATCATGGCACGCTCAGCCGTCTCTACCAGAGGTCGTCTGAATCTCCTCTGCTCGTTGACGAGCTGGAGCATCTGTACGATACATTCATACAGAAAGAGTGGATAGAAGCAAACCCGAAGATGCAGTACATCTTCAGCTTCCTCCGTAACGATGTAATCTCCCCGGAGAAGACTCCGAGCCTGAAGGAGCAGCTTTCAGCCCACCTTCTCGATATAACAACCTACCGTGAAGCCGACCTGTGTGACAGCTCATGTATAACAGAAAAGGTGTTCGTCTCTACAGTTCACAAGGCAAAAGGCCTGGAGTTTGAGAACGTGATCATCTTCGAATCAACCGATGGTGTCTATCCGTTCTTTGACAAGAAGACTCCGGAAGAAATCAGAGAGTCCGCAAGACTGTTCTATGTGGCCATGACCAGGGCAAAGAAACGCCTGCACATCACATATGCAGCATCCGTGTCAGGCATATCCAAATGGGGAAATCCTTACTCTATCGACAAGGAACCTACCCCATTCCTCCGCCACATAAAGAACCACTTCCGCTTTTGATTGTGTAACGCATTCAAAAACAATAATGGAAGAGCCTACTTTATCCATTGTTCTTCCATTATTCAAGGTCTGTGTGGTAACAATAAAAGGCTCTTGACGAGAGCCTTTACTTGCTAATAACCATTCTTTATATGTTTCTTGTTTTTTAAAATTATTATTTCCCTTGTTTTTTATATCTTTACTTCTATAATATCTTATCTTTATGAAGCAGAATAGAAAAGAAATACTTAAAACCATTTTCAAATTATTCCTTACTCGTCATTATGAAGATGTTTCTTATGACGACATGATAAAAGCTACAAATATTTCCAAGGGTGGCTTATATCATTATGCGCATAATAAAATTGAACTTTTCCGGTTGGTTGTAGATACTTTTTTTCTTGACCTGATTAAAGTTGAAGATGATATTATGATTAAGACTTCTGGCTCTGATAAATTTGCTCTTCATGACTTTCTAATGAGTTATGCAAGTTTCTTGCACAAGCGTTTTTGTCGTATTCAGGATTTCCTTCAGCTTCCTGTTGATGAAACAGCACGTGCCTTTTCTTTTTTTATTCTTAATTCTCAAAGATATCATCCTTCTTTCTATGAAAAATACCTTTCTCTAGAAGCCAGAGAAAAAGAACTTATAAAGAATGTTCTTCTTATAGCAGAGAAAAACGGAGAAATTAAAAACAATATGAATCTTCTTTTAGTCTCTGACATGTTCTATAATTCATACAGCGGACTACTTTTTTATTCCTCATTCCATCCTACCGATGATTTTGAGAAGAAACTGCTTATGCTTTTTGAAAATGTTTACTCTCTAATAAAAGTAGATAGCTGAATTTTATTCCTCACCATCCCTTCTCCTGTCAGTCTTCACCCCACTGGCTCTGAGAATCCTGAATACTGAGCTTTTGCTTCTGAAACCAACCTGCTTTTTTATCTCATCTGTCGGAACGCCCGCTTTGTACAGCTCCACGCATTTCTCGTTGCGAAGCTGCCTGGCTTGGCTTCTGCTCCTTTCTCTTTTTTCCGAAAGTTTCCTTATCTTCCTGATTGCGTATGAATCTTCTGTCAGTGTCGATATGGCGTGCAGCAGATTTTCGGTGGAACTCTCATATTTCTCTCCGTAACTGTCTATCCTGTCCCTTAAGAATATAATTCTGAGATTTTTAATTCTACTGATATTGAGGAATAAACAAAGCTGTCTTACTCCTTTAAAGGCATTTGCCATTGATAAGAAGATAACTTCATCCCTGTCGTTCAGATTGTCTATAAGTTTCTTCAGCTCTTTAGTTTTCCCCTCTACGTTGTACCGCTCCCTGTAGATGAAGTCGCAGTTCTCTTTCTGAATCCTTTGTTCGTCTTCCTCGATGCGCTGTTCTGGTAGTTCTGTCACTATATATCCTATTCTTGCCATAATCCCTTTTTCTTTCAAATTTATAAATTATGCATGAGAGACCTCGTTTCCTGATGTCATATTTCATAGGCTATAGAGTTAATTAACAGATAAAAATGGTACTTTCGGAAGAATTGCTTGAATGACAATGTGTTATGCTGCTTTTAAGTGAGTTTGATTTTTTGCTTGTATGATTCCTGAATTTCATACTTCGTACTTTGCTCGGATTTCCTTCCTGATGATGAAGGATTCTGTCGTGATATTTTGTACTGTTTATTGGGCGTTTCAGTAAACTGCCGGGCTATCCGCGTCAAGTCCTCGCCTTGCTGTGGGCTTTATTCTCCTATCCCTAACGCGGTTCTCATACTCCCACCACCCTGCTAAGGTATGTCCGGTTGCCTTTGTTCTATGGTGACTATTTCATGGTCACCTTCGGACAGAGGCAGCGGACATCCGTTCCGCTGCATGCCCAAAGACTTCGTTTCCGACCATGCACTCCACTCATTTCTCACCCATACACTCCCAGCCGGCATCTTGGGGCACAACGGCTTTGCTGATGTGCTCCGTATGCTGTCCGGGTGTGATACCATAAGGTAAGGCAGAGCCTTTCAGGTTGTCCTTGCGTACACGCAGTTCTCTTACTCCCACCACCCCATTAAGGTACCGTCTGTATTCTTGCCCTGTCTGGCACTTATCACTCTGCTCTCAGGCTCACAGACTGCTAAGAGCCGGTCAAGAAAGGCACCCATATCCCGGCACGTACCATGTCCGATACGGAGCTAAGGCATTTGCCTTAACAACCTTAATCTTTCACATGCTCCACGTACCGGTCTGATATGAGTGCCTGCTACAGCCGCATTGTTCACCCGATGATGAAGTACCTGAAGGTACTTCTTATTCCCGGCACCCTGTACCGTTTGCTGTGGATGTTCTTTTCAGTTTCATTCTTTTTCTTCTTCCATTCCTTTCCAGTGTCTTTCCGAAAGCATCCTGCTTCCCTCGTTTTTGCGACCATTTCGAGGCATTCGTAGCCGAGGAAGAAGAAACAGCTTTCAGACGGAGGAAATAAACCGTTTCCCCTGCCAACTCGGTAAGTGAATAAGGAGAAGTACGGACAGTATCTATACGAGAACCTTCATGATAGTCCTCCATATAAAGAGAATCTTGATTTAACTCCAGAAGATAATAATCAACACTGGATAAACGGTCAAATTCAATTGTTGCGTTAGTAGCCTCGGCTGATACAGAAATGTCATGAGGACTAAACGGACGATTATAGCTACTGTCTGTTCCCCAATCATTATCATCGACACATGACGCTAATACCAGAACAAAAGCTCCGGTTATCAGCATATTAGTATATTTATTCGCTTTCATATTATTCATAAGTATGGTGGATTTGAAGAAGAGGCATTTAATGATAATTCGGCAAAACAGATATTTGTTTGCCAGTGTTAGTCCGGATATTGAGGCTCTATTGAGTCTAGTTTCAATATTTTCTCTTTTATGTAAAAATCTGGTTTCTATATTCGTTAGGAGTACAGCCGACACGCTTCTTGAATAACCGGCAGAGGTGTTGCGGATACTGGAATCCTAATGCGTATGCTATTTGGCTCACTGTTTCTTCCGTATCGGCAATATGCTCCTTTGCAAGTTCAATAACCTTAGTCTGAATATGTTCTTGTGGGGTTTTTCCTGTTTCTTTTTTCACCATATCACCGAAGTAGTTGGAAGAAAGGCAGATTTTGTCGGCAAAGTACTTCACTGAAGGTAATCCGTTCTGCATCGGAAGCTGACTTTGGAAATATTCATCCAGCAGTTGCTCAAACCTCGTCAGAGCGTCCTTATTGACATTGCTCCGCGTGATAAACTGCCGTTCGTAAAAACGCATGCAGTAATTCAGCAACAACTCGATATTCATGGCAATTAGAACTTTGCTATGCTTGTCAATACCGTGTTCCAGTTCTATGCTGATTTTCTTCAGGCAGTCCATTACGATTTCTTTCTCTTGTTCTGACAGGTGCAACGCTTCATTCACAGCATACGAAAAGAAGGTATACTGTTTAATCTCCTTTCCAAGAGAAGTGCCGCGAATCAGGTCGGGATGAAAAATAATGCCGTAAACGGGAGGACTGACTTCATCTTCCGTAGTTTCGACACCTGCCGTCTGACCGGGACCGAAACATACAATAGTGCCTTCCTGATAATCATAATATTGTCGTCCATATTTAATGTCACAACTTTTGGTTTCTTTCAGGAAGAGTGCGTAAAGACCATAATTCATTTGGATATGGTTGACAGATTTAGTCGCTTTGGTCAGGTCAACGATACTGACCAGCGGGTGCAATGTCTCAAGTCCGTATAAGTTGTTATACTGGTCTACATTCTCTAATTTTATAACTTTCTCCATAGCTGTTATTAGTTGAACCGTAACAAAGATACACATAAAAAAAATATCTTCATAGAGGGAAAATAACGAATCTGTAATTGGGGTTATCATCTCCGTAATTTGTCTACAATCGCTTCACTTTATTCTCCCGACCTTTGTAACGTCGAATAGGACTCTATACCTCATGTGTGTATGGAATTAAATTAATAGAGAATATGGACAGAAAAAGTTTTTTGAAAAATGGAACAATGCTTTTTATCCGTGGGCTTGCAGGCTTGCTGAGCGCAGCGGCGGCTTCTGTGAAACGCA